>Ga0209060_10000142_pt1 | contig 182143 bp, 136 predicted proteins | sample Coa_R1_8_FD_187155 | JGI IMG/M metagenome (GOLD analysis project Ga0209060, IMG submission 187155) | Surface soil microbial communities from Centralia Pennsylvania, which are recovering from an underground coalmine fire - Coalmine... | ecosystem: Environmental > Terrestrial > Soil >...
AGAGTCTCTTCGAAACCCGCATGAAGCGCTGCGGCGCACGGTGGAAGGAGGAGACGGGTCAGCACATCGTACAGCTCCGATCCCTCGCCTTAAGTGATCGATGGGGGCCCGCCATCGAGCTAACACTTCGCCCCCTGCGGAAGCCTGTCCGCGCGGCTTGACGTGTCAGTGTCCAGTATGAGAGCCACACCCTTCGCAAAGAGCCTTTTTAAATCCGTGTGGGTCATGGATGTTCTGATTTCAGGCCGATTTGTTCGTTGACATTCGGTATCTGACCGATTAGAGAATACGCATTGTCCTGAAGGTAAAACTGAAAGATGCCGAATGATAGCTGTGAGACGCTTAAAAAGCGGAGCCCCTTCAGGGCGAGGCACCACACGAAACGCTGAAATTCTTGACGTTCACAAGGCGCGGAACTTCTGACGGTCTCCGCCGATACCGTCTACGACCTGCTCAAATCCGGCGAACTTCCGGGCCGGAAAGTGGGCCGGAAATGGATCACGACGAAGGCCGCCGTGATCCGGTGGATTGAAGGTTCAGTCGCCGGTGACGCTGCCGCGCGTGCGGTTAACGGTGGCGACAAGGCAACGCTGACTCGGATGCTGCAATCATCGCCCGTGCGGCTCCGGACAGCGTAGGAGACAGCGGTTGGGATCAACCGCATTGGCGGCAAGGCCGTTTGCGCCGAATGCCGGCTTAGCGTAGGATGGCCGGCATTGATACGATGAAAGAGGTCAGCCGATGAGCATCGAAATTCAAAAGCCTGAACTTGTACGCCGCGTGCGGGAAGGCATCCAGATCGGGCGCTTTCACGACCTGGATGAGCTTCTGAACAAAGCGCTCGATGCTTCAGAATCCCCGGCCCACAAGATGGCGGCGCTCGATTGGTCACAATGCCCGGTCGTGGAAAGTGTACCGGGCCGATTAAACGGCGCATGGGTGTTTAAGGACACGCGCAAGCCAATATCGGCGGTCTTCGAAAATCTGGAGGATGGAGCCACCGTGGACGAGATCGCAGAGTGGTACCAGATTTCGAAGGAGCAGGTTGTCGCGGTCCTGGAATTTGCCGTGCGCAGCGTTGCGACACTGGCCTCCGCATCTCTCCAAGGTGCTCATCCTGTTTGATCACTTGCCGACACGTTCTATCATGGAAGGAGGGATACGAAATATGGCGAATTTGGATTGGTCACATTGCCCGGCTGTGGAAAGCATTCCCGGCAAAGTGAGTGGCGCTTGGGTGTTTCGCGGAACTCGTGTTCCGGTGTCCGCCGTTTTTGAGAATCTGAAAACGTCACCGATTGAGGAAGTTCTTGAGAATTTCCACGTCACGCGCGACCAAGTTCAGACCGTCCTCGACTTTGCAGCCAAAAGCGCACAGCCCCCCGTTGAAGCATTGCATAACTGATGAAGATTATCCTCGATGAGAGCATTCCGCAGAAGCTGCGGCTACTGATCGAGGGCGGCCATGTAGTCGTCACGACCTGGTTTCAAGGTTGGTCCGGGCTCAAGAACGGGGCATTGCTGATTGCAGCGGAGGGGGCCGGTTTTGACCTGTTCATTACGGCAGATCAGGAGTTGAAGTATCAGTAAAACCTGACGGGGCGGAAAATGGCGATGCTTGTGTTGAGTACGAACAATTGGAGTGTCATCAAAGCTCGGCTGGCTGACATCATGACCGCTATCAATGCCGTTACGCCCGGCAGCTACACGGAGCTGGATATTTCCGAATAGCAGGCTGATTACCCGCCGTGCCAGAGCTGGTGTTTATGGCAGTCGCGGATTCGACCCGCGCAAATCCGTGAACTCCGTTTGAACACCGTTAAGAGGAATGCGGGAGTTCAGTATGAAAACACGGTATCCTCAATCGCCAGAACGAGGATTCCATAAACACTATGTTCTTTGTTGACAATTTACAGTCGTCTTCCCAAGCTGGACGTCGCCGGTTCGAATCCGGTCTCCCGCTCCATCTTTTCAACAATCTAGGAAGAATCCGCCAAAAAGTCTTACTGCGTTTACTGCATTTAGCCCCCAAAGCCCCTTTATTCACTTATCCGAAAGCCCAACTCGAGGCTTCCGTCGCGGAGTGATTCATTGGATCACCACCGCTGTCAACTTCCGAACCGCCTCCCGTTGGCTCGAATCCGAATTCGCGTAAACCCCAAGACTGACGCCTAGCCCGTGGCCCCGCTGATCGGACGCCACCTTGTCATCGATACCGGCCTTTCGCGCCAGGTTTGCATTCGCACGCCGCATCACCTGAAAGTCGGCCCAGCCGAGCCCAATCTTCGCGAGCCGCGGGTGAATGTTCCGCCGCCAGAGATTGTCCCGACTCATGGGCGTTTCGAGGTTCTCGGAAGGAAAACAAGCGGTTCGGACTCGGGTCGCGCTGCAATGTTCGCCAAGCCTCGATGTCTTCGATTGTGGCGTCCGACAGCGCTCCCTCCCGCACCGACTTCTTGGTTTTTGGAGTATCCATTTCGCCTCGGTAGACGCGCGCCTCGACTGTGAAAGAATCCTGGCCGATGTCGTACAACTTGAGTGCCAGAATTTCTCCGGGCCGCATCCCCTCAAAAATGGCAAGCTTGACGATCAGCCGCTCCCGAAGGTCCAGCACCTCAAACATCAGGTTGATGTCCTCAGGACGAAGGTCACGCCGTTCACGGGCGGCCTTGCATTTTGGCGTATACAGGGAAGTCGCCGGGTTACGGTCTGCGGCACCCTCGCTCATAGCCAGCCTATAAATCGCCATCAAATGCCAGCGCAGATGATCCACAACGCTTAAAGAAAGCATTCGGGCCTTTTCGTCAAGGAGACTTTGAAGTTCCTCTCGTGAAATACTGTTCAGTGATCTGGGACCGAGCGGCTCAACAAGATGCAGGTTGATCGTCGGTTCCGTAGTAGTCGCCGTAGAATTTTTCCACCTCCTCCTCGCTATTGGCAGGGTAGACGGAACCCACAAATTGTCGAAACGTGAACATGGCAGTCTGTTTTCGCGCCGCCCCGGCATTGATGGGAGCGAGAATTCCAGACAGCATCGATATAGGAAGCAAGCTTGTCACGATCGCGTTCGGCGGGCTGACGCCCTTGCTCCCATTTCTTGTATGTGCCTTGAGGTAAGCGTCTGATGATCCACCCTTCCGCCGGGGGCTGGAGGTGCGGCATCTTGGGGGATGACCGACCAAAAGCGGGAGTATTCGAGCAACCTGATCGCCGAGCAGGAGGCCAGCGGCCAAACCATTCGGGCGTTCTGCCAAGAACAGGGCGTCCGAGATCCTGCCTTTTACTATTGGCGCAAGAGGCTACTAAAGAGCAAACCGATGCAGTTCGCTCTTCTGAAAACGGTGGCCAGCGCGGCCCCGTTGGAACTGATTTTGGCCAATGGCGAGCAACTCCGGATCCGGAACGGCGTGGACGCGACGGCGTTTCGCCTGGTGCTGAACGTCGTAAGGCAATGATTCACCCTCCGGCCAGCGTACGAGTGTATCTGTGCTTGAGTCCCTGCGACATGCGCCGGAGCTTCGACGGGTTGCACGCGCTGGTACGGGATCATCTCCAGTTGGATCCATTTGCCGGCCATCTTTACCTGTTCGCCAACAAGCGTAGAGATCGGCTCAAGACTCCGTACTAGGACCGGGATGGGTTTGCCATCTGGGCGAAACGACTGGAAGCGGGTAGCTACGCGATTCCCTTAGGAGAACCCGGCTCCGGGCGTTTTGAGATCAGCGTGGAAGAACTCGGAGCGCTGTTGAGCGGCATCGATCTGAGCAACGCTACGCGGCGCAAGCGTTACTGGCGCATAAACCATTTTGATCTCCGTTTGATTTTGCTTGAAAACGCGAAGTTCCGCGGTTATTCTGCAAACAGGTGCCGCCCATCGATCCCAACACACGGCCGAAAGATGTCGATGTGTTGCAGAAGATCGTGGTGGACCTGTGCGAGCAACTCCAGCACGAAACCGGCGCAGCCACTTCGGTGAGATGGAGGCTACGCGGGCAACTGGGCCACAATGCTGCGCCGTTTTCTCCTTCTCCGAACCCGCCGCACCCGAACCTCAGCCCTCCTGTGGTGGCGTGCGTACACTCAAACCTATCGGTGGCCGTTCGGCTCGCGCCCGGACCCTGAGAGATTACTGGTTCAGCGAGACCACGAAACTTCAGCTTTTCCTCGTGAGTGATCTGCCAACAGCCGGTGCCGGGGAGCGGCACGCCTGCAGCAAGAAAGTAGTAGGGTCGCCCTTCGATCCATGCACCGTTGCGGTGAACGGTTACCACGACCCGCGATCGTGTGATTCCACCCGCGGCCGGTAATCAGCAGCGTTGGCTTGTAGAGCGGCTCTACCGTTGTATCCCTCGCTCCACCAGACGGTTTTGTTCCCGCGTTAGTCTGCCAGTCTCCCCAGAGGAGAGTCCACAGCTTTGGCGTTCCAAAGAAGCAGCCGCCGGAGGGTGCCTCGGCGGGATAGGGCGCCGGAGGGACAAAAGAGAGTTCCGGCGTCGGTTTGCTGTCGAGAGACTTCAATCGACTCCATGCTTGGCCTAGCGCGGAAGTACTTCGGGTCCGTCATGGAGAGGATGCGCTAGCGACTCGACCACCCGGCCCTTCTCGAGTGCGACAGATTCTCAAAGAGGAATAGCCCGGTCTTGCCGCCCATCGCCAGATCGACGCTGCCGTGCCCCGTCAGATCGCCGACGCAGATCTGCATGCCGGCGCCAGCCCGGCCACCGTAATCGATGATGTGCTTGATCCACTCGACAGCGCCGTCCTTGCGGCTCCGGAATTCGTACCAGTAGATGCCCAGCGGCTCGCGCTCGCCGGGGTCAGCGCCGTTGTGGGCCATGTAGCGCTTGCCCGTCACGAAATCGGGCTGTCCATCACCATTCAGATCGACCATCGTCAAAGCGTGCGCCTGCGACCACGTGTCGTCGATCATGTGCTTCTGCCACTTGCCGTGGCCGAGATTCTCCATCCAGAAGAAGCCGTAGTCGTGAGCCATAGAGGTGACCAGGTCTGGACGTCCGTCGCCATTCACGTCGACCACATAGATGTATCCGACGCTGACCAGGTCGAACTCGGGGTGAAACTGCCAATCTCCTATGCGCGGATCAGCCGGTGCTTCCAGCCATCCAAGCGGAGCGATGATGTCGTTGCGGCCGTCGCCGTTCACATCGCCCACGCCTATGCCGTGGCCATAGCTGCGCGGGCTGATCACGTGCTTCACCAACGATCCGTTTACGATCTCGAACCAGGCCAGCGGGTCCTTCATCTGATGCCCGCCCCACTGCGGCAGCACCTCGCGCGCCTTACCGTCGTTATCGAGATCCACCAGGAAGGTGAACTCGATGCTGTGCCCGTCTTCAATCAGGTGCTCTTTCCACTCGCCGCCTTTTGCGCCTGGATTTTCGTTCCACCAGAGCTTGTTGGCGTGCGATGCCGAGCTGATGACGTCCGGGTAGCCATCGCCATTCACGTCCACCAGGAGGTCGCTCAGATCCTCGGTGGCATTGCGGAAGTAATCTATGTAGCGGAAAGGATGCTGCACCCACGAAGGACCTTCGTACCAGTTCTCGCCCGACACGAGATCGAGGCGCCCGTCACGGTTGATGTCGCCGGCGGCGCAGGTTTCGTACGCGCCCGGATCGATCATGCGGCCGGCAAAAGGGATCTCGGCGGGACGGGAGGCGGCCCAAATCGCGGCCGCAGCCAGTCCGGCCAAAAGGAGTCGTCGCGTCATCAGTTCACCGGTTCGGCCACGAGAACGCCGAAGCTGCCCGGTGTCACCTTGCGTTGCGGCCGCTGCGCCGGGTCAGCAGCCGGAATCGTTTCAACATCGGCGGCGGGCAGAAAGATTCTCTTGGTCTTCACATCGAACGCCATAGTTTTCGCGCCGGGATGTGTGAGAACCGCGCCGAGATCTTCGTACTGGTCGGCCGACTTCTGCTCGAAGATGTCGAGCGTTCCGTCGCCATTCGACGCGAAAATGCGGTGTGTTGCCACATCGAACGCGGCAGCATCCACGCCGGCGCCGATTGGCATCCGGGTAATCACCTTGCCCGTGTCCGCGTCCATCACCACCAGCACCTCGCTGCGGCATGCCACGAAGAGGCGCCGATGCTCGGTGTCCATGGCGAGGCCGGTCGGAGTCTTTGCCACACCGATGGGGAACCGCTTCTTCACGGCGAGCGTCTTCGGGTCGAACGCGGCCACTTCGGACTTATCTTCCAGGTTGACGTAGATCAATCCGTCCGCGCCCGAGACGGCCTGCTCGCCGTCGCCTTCGATTGCAACCGTGCCCACCACTCTGCCCGCCGCGGGATCGATCGCGGTGATGTCGTGCGAGCCATGATTGTTGGTGAACACGCGGTTGGATGCGCGATCGAAGTAGATGCCGTCGGGGCCCTTTCCGACCGGAATCTTCGCGACGAGCCGCAATGTCTCCGTATCGAACATGCTGACGGTATTTTCGCGTCCATTGCTCGTGAAGCCGTGGTTCGTACCGGCCGCGATCGCAATGCCGTGAACTCCTGGCGTATCGGGGATCGTGCCGATTCGTTTGCCCGTGTCGGCTTGCAGCACGTCGACGCGGGTTTCGTGGGACACATAGAGGCGGCGCGCGTCGCTATCGACCGTGATGTAGTCCCAGCTTTCGGTGCCATCGATCGGGTAGCTGGTCCCGGTCCGGTATTTCTCGAACCCGAGGGCGCCCATGATGACGTGGAAGATCGTAGTGTTCGCAATGAAACCGTGGACGGGTTCCGAGCCAGGTCCGGCCGCCATGACGGGGACCTCCTCGCCCGTGTGTTGATCCTCCAGCGAAATCGCCGAGAGCACCTGGCGCGGCGTGGCCGACTTCTGCGTCTCCGCCAGCGCCTCGCCCTTGATGCGCAGATCGTAACCATGGTCTGCCGTAGCGATGACGAGCGTGTCCTGCTTATGCTTTTCGGTAACGTGGCGGATGGCCTTGTCGAGTTCGATGACGCGGGCCAGGCTTTTGGCGCCTTTGCCGAGATGGCAGTCGGAGAAGGCGATCAGCAGATATCCTCTGGGATTGTGCGAGAGGCGCGCGATGGCCTGCTCGACGGCGAGGTTAAAATCGAAATCCGTATCGTCGAAGAGCGCGATGACGCGATCCTGCGTGGGGTCGAGACGGACCGCTGCGTCCAGCGAATCGAGATAGATGTATCCCTTGGCGCGGATATCACCGGCCAGATCGCGTCCCATCTTCGAGGTCTGTTCCGCGATCCACTTGCGTCCCGTTCCGATGACCACATCCGGACCATTACCGAACCGCGGATTCAGCATCTGCTGGAAAATGTCGCCGGAGCGCTGCCGGTTGTTGATGTGCGAATAGAAGGCCGCGACTGCCGCAATGGTGACGCCCGTGCGGTCGTCGTTGGCGACGATGCCGGTAGAAAGGCCGTGCTCTTCGGCGAACTCCAGCACGGTCTTGAGCGTCTCGCCGTCCTTCGCGTCGCGCTCGGCATCGGGCGATTGGGAAACCACGCCATTGCGGCCTTTGTGTCCGGTGGCCCAGGCGGTGGCGGCCGCGGCGGCGTCGGTCACCCACTCCTTGGCCGTAGAGGTGTCCGCCAGCGCGACATGCGGCATGCTCTGCATGTAGAGCGCCTGTGCCCGTCCGTAGCCGTAGATGCTGGCAGCGTTGAGGCTCGATACGCCCGCACCGTCGCCGATGAATAAAATTGCATTCTTCGCGGGAGCAGCCGCCAGCGGAAGCGCTCCCGCCGCAATCAGAATCAGAATGTTGGTTCTCATAAGCATCACGCAGGAAGCACCAGTTCGCGCTCAGAGTCGAAACGAACCCGCCGGCGCTCGATCCAAGAAAGGTTGCCCAAATGCGCGGCGATTGCCGAACGATGCCCCATCTCCACATCGCCGTTGGGCATCTTGCGAGACTTCACGCAGCCGATGAAATTGGCTACGTGCTCCTCCACCAGATCGGTCTTGCATTCCACCACTAGCGGCTTTTCGCGCGCGTCTGATGGGAAGACCTCAAACTTCGTGCGATCGATCCGCAGATGTGCCTGCGTGCCGCAGAACTCGATGCCTTCGCGCTGCAGGCCGGCCTGCGGAACGTTGGTGTAGGTGCAGACCCAATTGCCGGGATACTCGTAGTGCACGTTGAGTGTATCGGGCACGGTGCGGCCGTCTTTGGCGGCGTAAATACCCCCCGCAGTGTCGGCCGTGAGCGGCACGTCTTCGCCCAGGAACATGTGCACCACGTCGACCCAATGCACGTACTTGTCGGTGAGAATGCCGCCGCAGAAATCCATGTAATTGCGGAAATTGAAGAATTGGGGCGGATTCCAGGGGCGCCAACGCACGGGCGCCACGTAGCGGTTCCAGTCGAGATCGTCGGGTTTCGTGGTCAAGCCCGGCGGGACGCTGTGTCCCCCGGTAGGTGCCACGGCGCTCGCAGCCCGCGCCTGACCGCTGCTGAGGCCATCATTCCACCAGGTGCGGACCAGGTGGATCTTGCCCAGCTTGCCCGGCTTGATGTACTCGTCGCGGGCCTGCATGTAGTGTGTGCCCGACCGCTGCTGCGCCCCCACCTGGCAAACGCGGTTGTTCGCCCGAGCGGCATTAATGATGCCGACGCCTTCCTCGATGGTGCGCGTCAGTGGCTTCTCGACATACACGTCCTTGCCCGCGCTCAGTGCGTCCACCGCGATGCGCGCGTGCCAGTGATCGGAAGTCGCGATGATCACAGCATCCAGGCCCGGGATTTCGAGCACCTTCCGGTGATCGTCGAAGACCCGCGAACCGGCCGCCAACGATTGCGCCTTTTCCGCGCGCGTCCGCCACAGATCGCAGACCGCGGTGAGGGGGGCGTTCAGCTTTTGGAAATGCGGCTGCAGTTGCAATCCCCGCGCGCCGCAGCCGATCAGCGCAATCGAGAGGCGCTCATTGGCGCCCCAGATACGCGATTGCGAGACTGCCGTGAAAGCCGCGCCGGCGGTTGAAATGAGATTTCGTCGCGTCATCGTCACTCCTTTAGAAGCGGTACTTCAATGCGAACTGGATTTGCCTTGCCGAGGTTGCAGTCGTAGTGATCTGGCCGAATCCCGGGCCCATGGTGATGTTCGGGATGCCGAGATTGGCGCGGTTCAGCGAATTGAAGAATTCCGACCGGAACTGCAGCGTCTGGCTCTCGCTGATGCCGAACTCTTTCGCGAGGCTAAAATCCAGCGTCTGCAAATTGGGACCGCGAAGGATACCCACGCCGGAGTTGCCGAACGCCTGGAATGGCACGAAGCCCGCGACTCCAGGCGTCGTCTGCAACTCGACAAAATCGTTGACGTTGAACCATTGGTACACGGATCGCTGGCTGTCCGGCAGGACTCCCGTGGTGTTCTCGACACGGTTCGGCCGGCTCACGCGGTTGCTGCCGAGGTTCAGGAGCTGCGGCTGCGCGATCGTCAGGGGAAGGCCACCCTCGGCGGTGAAGATCGGCGAGAAATCCCATCCGCCCAGCACGAGGTTCGTCAAGGCGCCGCCGGAAGACCCGAAGCGTCGCCCGCGGCCGAACGGAATCTGCCAGACGGCGGAGACGTTCAGCCGCATGGAGATGTCGAAGTCCGACGGGCCGTACTCGCTGCGGCGGTCATAACCGTTTTGCGGACCCCGCTTAACGCCCTGGTACGTGGTGGCGTCGCCACCGGAGGCCAACTGATCGATGGAATCGGCAAGGGTCTTGCCCCAGGTGTAGGAAACCAGCGCCGAGAGTCCTTGCGAGAATCGCTTTTCGAGGCGGGTTTGCAGGGAGTTGTAGTTGGAGTAACCCTGGAACTCCATGTATTCAATCTGGCTGTTGAATCCGTACTGAGCTAGTGGCTTCGGCTGCGCAACGGGCGCTCCGGTGGCCGCGTTGAACGTCACGGGATTCTGATTGACATCGCGGAAGGTCGGCAGATGAATGCCGCGATTGCCGACGTAAGCCACATCCAGCACTAGATCGCGCATCAACTCGCGCTGCACCGTGAGATTCCACTGCTCGACGTACGCGGTCTTCTGGTGCGCCTCCTCGTACTGGTGAGCGACGGTGGTCTGATTGATCGCGTTGGGGTTGGTCAGAGACGCCGGAATCCCGTCTTGCATACGGAAGAGCGCCTGCGAGGCAGTGAGATTTCCCGAGCCGGAGATGGATGCGCTGGAGTTGATGGCGAACGGAAAGTTGTACCCCATCAGCCCTTCGCGGCCTGTCCGGTCAGTCAGGTTGTAGAAGATGCCGAAGGCGGAGCGAATAGTCCAGCCGCGCAGCGGCGCCCAGGCGAACCCGAATCGCGGGGCGAAGTTCTTGTAGTTGGGATACACCAGCGCTTCGTCGTGGAGGCTGCCGTTCTTGGCATAGATCAACGAATTCGTGGTGAAATCGAACTGCTCCCACTGGTTGTGCTGCTCGCGCGGAGGCGTGGCGAAGTCCCAGCGCAGTCCAAAATTCAAAGTCAATTTCGGAGCCAGCTTCCAGTCGTCCTGCGCGTAGGCGGAATACAGATCCTGGTAGCGGTTGTAGATCGAGTTCGAATCCTGCGAGTAACCCGTGGGAAGCCCCATCAGAAGATCGGCGACTCCGCCCGGGTATGTTCCATTCTGCCCGCTGAACCGGCCCGAAAACGAGAAACTGCCGAGCGTAGCGCCGTTGTCGCTGATGCCCGTAGTCAGGTATTCGTACTCGAAGCCGAACTTCAAGGCATGTGCGCCACGCGTCCAGGCCAGCGATTGCCGCAGATCGTAGCCCTGCGGCGTATTCCATGCCGGCACTGAGGTGCTGCGGCCCATGTTGCTTCCCGGGCCTGGAGGCATCGTGACCACCGGCACACCGCCGCACACACTCGGATCGGTGACCGATCCCTTCAGTCCGATCAGTTCGAGCGGACAGGGCGAGCCTGCCAAGGGCGGAAGTTGGTAGTAGGCGCCGTTGTTGTATCCGAAGCGAGTCTCCGAAAGCAGTGCCGGCTGGATCACCCAAGTCACACCCGTGGCCATACTTTGGCTGCGGTTCCGCGATGTGCCAAACGCGTCCGACGTCGACCCTTCCGAATATCCGGCGCGCGGCGGCGGTGTGAAGATGTGGGTGTTGACGAAGGAGTACCGGCCGAACAGATTGATCCTGGAAGTGACTGTATGATCGATGCGCACATCGAACTGGTTCGTCTGGTTCCCGGCCGTAGGATCGCTGACGTAGTTGTTCGTCAGTTGTCCTGGCGCGCCGATATTGGGCGCCGGGTTGAAGCTCAAAATCTTTGCGCCGACTGGGTCAAACAGACTCGCCGGAATTACCCAGCAGTGGCCCTTGCCGTCGTTGCACCCTACCGTCGCGGGCTGCATGAAACCGGTCGCCTTGTCGGCTGCATCGTACGGATTGGTGATCGGGACGTTGAAGAGACCCTGCGTCCAGGAGGTCTGCGGCACGCTGCTGATCTGGATCCCGCTGGTGTCGTCGCGAAGGCCTTCGTAGTCGCCGAAGATGAAGGTCCGGTTCTTGCGGATGGGGCCGCCCAGCGTTCCCCCGAACTGGTTCCGCAGGTGGAACGGCCGCGCGGTGCTGGTGCTGTTGGCAAAGAAATTGTTCGCATCCAGATGATCGTCGCGATGGAACTCATACGCCGAGCCGTGCACTTGATTAGTGCCCGACTTGATTACCGCATTCACCACCGCCCCGGCGCTGCGTCCGAATTCCGCCGAGTAACCATTGGTCTGGATCTTGAACTCCTGCAGCGCGTCAACCGAGGGCTGCAGCGCCTCCATATTCAGGCCGCGATACGACTCCGCGTAAGACGTGTTGTCGAGACCGTCCAACTGATAGGCGTTCATGAAGACGCGATTGCCGTTAGCGCTGAAGCCGCCCTTGAAATTCTGCGCGGTCAACCGGCCCGTCTGGAACAACACGCCCGGCGACAACTGCGCCAATTGCATGAAGTCTCTTCCGTTGAGCGGCAGTTCGACAATCTTGCGGCCGTCAATCACCGACCCGCGATCGGAGGTCTCAGTATCGAGCACGGAGGTCTGCGCCGTCACGGTGACGCGCTCGGCGGCATCGCCCACCTGCAGGCCGAGGTCGATGCGCGCCGTCTGTCCCACCTGGAGCGCGATGCCCGATTGCTCGCTGAGTTTGAATCCGCTATGCGATGCGGTTACACGATAAATGCCCGGCCGCAGATCGGGAACAAAGTAGAAGCCGCGATCGTTCGTAAGGACGGCTGCCGCGATATTGGTGTCCTGATTGGTCACCCTCACTTCGGCGTGCTGGATCACAGCCCCGCTTGCGTCCTTGACGCATCCCGTGAGCGCGCCGGTATCCGTTTGCGCGGCCACGACTCCCGGCAGCATCGCTGCCAGGAGCCAAGCCGCCTGCCGGGCGCGCATTTTAGTGCTTCCTCCGGATTGCTCCGGCGACGTCTTCGTACTGATCGGTGGAGATGAAATCTGCGTGGGCAGCCACCAGCGCGTGAATACGCGTCTGCGCCGCCTGCTTCGAACCGAAATTGAACTCGGCGGTCCAGCCCTGATTTTCCGCATCGGTAAAGCCGTTGACTTCGTAGAAGCTCACCAGGTACCCGAGGCTGTGTCCGTACTCCACGAATCGCTTCATGCGAGCTTCGGTAGCGGGATTCCAGTCGTTGCCATGAGTCGGACCGCAGAGTTCAACGAAGTGCCAGTCGGTACCGAACCAGCGGCGCCAGTTGTCCGCCCGCTTGGAGACGAGTTGCTCCACGGGAATCTTCGTCAAGCTCGCGAACCGCTCGTCCCTCGCCGTCCGCGGGAGCTTGTTGGGGTTATCGTCGAACTTCACCGCCGATCCGAATGCGCGGAACTTGCCGCCCACGGTGATGCGGTCGTAGAAGAAGTCCTGCTTGATGTCGTTCTGCTTGTCTTCGAGGATCACCATCATGGGCTGCAGTTCGAGGGGCGACATCTTGGACATATCGGAGGTCTTCACTGCCTTGGTCAGCCAGCCGTCGTGCTTGTCGAGCACTTTGGAGATGGCCTGCAGGTGCTCTTCGGGGTCGTTCTTGATATCGAGGTAGAGCGTGATCAGCGGCCAGTTGCCCTTGTTGCCGTCCTTCAGCGCCTTCTCGACGATGGGCGCAACTTTGGGAAAGAAATACGATTCCAGGGTCGGTGAATCGGCAGACGCCGCCTTCTCGTTGTGAATCAGCAGGGAACGCCCCGCAACCCAGACCAAGTCTTCTTCCACTACGAATGGCACACCTGCCGCGATTACACGGTCCAGGCGGTCTGCGTACTTACCCTCATCGGGGTAGGCGTTGTGTGCCAGGACCAGCGTGCGCGCGCCCGGTGAGAACATCGAGGGCGCACCGGCGGCGAAAGCAAACGATACGGCGAGAGCCATGGCTCCCAAGGTGCTCGAAAGTTTCATATGATTCGCTCCTGTTTGGCTTTGAAGCCTCATTCCAGCACGCGAATCTAAAGGCAACCTTAAGAAAACCGCAGTTATCGAAAATTCATATTAGGCGAGCGGGTGCGTGCGTTCAGCGCTCTTCCTGCTTGAGGCCGAATGCGTACACGTAGCCGTCATATGTAGCGATGAAGATCCTTCCGTTGGAGAGAGCCAGGCCACCGAAATGAGTGAACGAGGAGAGAGGTTCGCTGGCGAACAGTTCCTTTCCGGTGTCCGAATCGAAGGCATGCAGTGTCGCCTTGCGTGAGCCTCGGACCCGCTCCGCGGTGCTGGTGCGATACTGCTGTACATCCTCCCCGCTGGAAAGCGCGTACACCACGCCGTTGGCGGCAATCGGCGGCTCCGGCACGTCCAGATCCCGTGAAATCCACGCCGGAGCCAGCACCGGGGCTTCGCCTTTCATCTCCACACGGAACGCCATAATGCTGCCGTGCGGCGCGTCGCCGTTGGACATCGGAAATAGAGGCGCGGCGGCGGGATGCGGAGGCCCCCACGCCGGTGCATAGATCCAGCGAGTCCCCTTGGCGTCTTCGACGGTCGCAAACGCGCCCCAGAATCCGTGCCCTGAGTAGTTCACGTCTTCATTGGTGAAGAGCTCGCTGCGAAACAAGGGCGTGCGATGCGTCTCGCCGCCAAACGACCTGGTGTCGAGCAGGAAGAGGCGACCCTCCTTTCCTCCACCCACCAGGTACTCCTTGCCGTGGAACGAAAACACCAAAGGCGAGATGCATCCCATGTCCAGGTCTTTGCGGGTGAGCCATTCGCGATTCAGGGGAGTGTAGGAGTCGGTCAGCTTCATCTCCTTCGCCGAGATGGCGAGGAAACTGTCGGCGAACTCGCCGGCATCGGGATCGAACGTGCCGTCGCCGGACTCACCAAAGATCGTGCCCGACGGCGAGATGGCCACACCGGCGCGTCCCCAGATGCCCGGCCGGCCGGCTTGAAAAGACCGCACCATATGCTCCGGCGATTTCAGATCGATCGCGTACACTCCTGAGGCGACGCCGTTGCAACGCTGACCGATTGCCGTGTACAGGCTGCCATCGAAGAGATTCAAACTCCAGTTTTTGGAAAACGCCGGAACGAACGGGACCGGTGGAAACCGATCCTCACCGTCTTCCACCGCGAGCGCGTGCAGGACACCATCGCTTGCAATCACGTAAGCCGTTTTCATCCGGCCGCCGTCGATCGCGGGCGTCGCGTTGACCGCGAAGGGACAGAGGGTGTTCGACGTGCGGCTGGGATTGGCCGTGATCTTGAAGGTACGCTTCCAAATCAGCTTGCCGGTGTCAGCATCGATGGCGTAGACATTGTCCGAACTGCCCGCGACGACGACGAATTCCTTGATGCCGCGCGGAGTTTTCACCTGATCGACAACCACGGGAGTGGCAAGCGAAGTCAGTTCCTTCGGCACGTTATCGATCTGGATTTTCCATTTCAGCTCCAGCGTTGCGGCATTGGTTCGGTTCAGGATGGTCTCGTTCTTTGCCCAGCCAGTCCTCTGCGAATCGCCTCCGAAGGTGAGCCAGTCCGCGGAAAGCCTGCTCGCCAAGGCCACAACCGTCAGGCAGAAGAGGGCAACGTTCGACTTCGTGCGATGCACCATGGAAACCGATCCTAAACTCCCGCTGTGAATGTTTGATGACGGACGGTTGATGAAATTTCAATGACGTGGCCTGTTCTTAAGGTTGTCTACAGGTTCAGGTGCTACATTCCGGTTCTCATCGATGCGCCTTTCTGGAAGGAGTCATTTCGCATGAAACTACGTCTGCTCGTCCCAGCCTTTCTGCTTTTGGCGGCCGCCCAGTCGTATGCCCAGTTCGAGGCGACCGTCCTCGGCACGGTCACCGACAAGTCTGGGTCGGCCGTCCCACGCGCGGCCATAACGCTTCTCAACATCCAAACCGGGGTGTCCGAAAAGGGCACAACCGGCGAGAACGGCACCTACCAATTTGTCAGCGTCGCCGTCGGACGCTATCGAGTCACCGTGCAAGCCGCAGGATTCAAAACCGCGACTACCGAAGAATTCTCGGCCGATGTCGGCGCGCGGCAGCGGGTGGATGTCCGGTTGGAGGTGGGCGAACTCAACCAGACCATCGATGTCCGGGCGGCCGCGGCCGCCCTGGAGACGGATTCCAGCAATCGCGGCCAGGTGATCGAGCACCACACCATCGTCGATCTGCCGCTGAACGGCCGCGAATACGCGGATCTCGCGCTCCTCGCGCCCGGAGTGCGCAAGGCCGTGCAAAGCAACACGGCGACTCGCGACGGCGCCTACGACGTAAACGGCATGAGGTCCGCATTCAACTCTTACAACCTCGATGGTCTCGACAATAACGCTTACGGCACCAGCAACCAGGGATTCTCTTACCAGGTAGTGCAGGCGTCGCCGGACGCCGTGCAGGAGTTCCGGTTCGACACCAATAACTACAGCGCCGAGTTCGGGCGCGCCGCGGGCGCCGTGATCAATGCCAGCATCCGCAGTGGTACAAATGAATTGCATGGGTCGGTGTGGGAGTTCTTGCGCAACACGCAGTTGAATGCGGTGGGCTTCTTTCAGCCGGTGGGCGGCCAGAAACCAACGCTCGTGCAGAACCAATTCGGGGCCGCCGTGGGAGGGCCGGTTCGCAGAAACAAACTGTTCTTCTTTACCGACTACGAAGGCTTCCGCAGCGCCGCCCACTCCCTGAGCTATTCCACGCTGCCCACAGCCCCGCAGAAACAGGGCAACCTCGGAACCGCGATCGTGAATCCGCTCACCGGAGCCTCTTATCAGAACGGCATCGTTCCCGTCGATCAGATCACACCGTTCGCGGCGAAGGTGCTCTCGGCGTTGCCCGATCCCAATCTCCCCGGAGCGGCCAATAACTACCAGTCCTCTCCCGACACCATCACGCCCAGCGACAAAGGCGATGCGCGCATCGATTACTACCTCAAGCAGAATCTCACCTTCTTCGGCCGCTTCAGTACCCGCCTGCAAAATCAGATCGTGAACGCGGCCATCTCAGGGCCTTCTGGAGGCGATCCCGACCTCTTCCGCAGCTACGACCGGTCGATTGCGCTGGGCTCCACTTGGACGCTCGGCGCGAAAACGGTGATGAACTTCCGTCTGGGTCTCACCCGCATGGAAGGCGCCGATTTCAAGGCCTCCGAACTGAACAACACTCAGGGTATGTTCACGATCTATGGAATTCCCGGCACTCCCGAGACGAAGCCGATCGCGAGCGGACTGAACACCCAAAGCATCACGGGCTATTCTTCCTTCGGGCACAATTCCGGGCAGCATCAATATCCGGAGGTCATCAATCCCAAGGCCGACTACTCGCGAGTGGAAGGCCGCCACACGATCAAGGCGGGCGTGGAGTATCAGCACATCGCGACCGAGATCCTCGACCTGAATCCGCTGACCGGCAAAGATACATACACCGGGCAGTTCAGCCGCCCCGCGGGAGCCAAAAGCAACAACATTTACAACTTCGCCGACTTTCTGTTCGGCGCCCGCGATTCCTACAACATGAACAGCTACGGGCTGTTCCATTACCTCCAGCAGATGTATTTCGGCTACGTGCAGGATGATTTCCGCGCGACCCACAACCTGACTTTCAACATCGGACTGCGTTACGAATTTGCTACGCCGCAATACGAGGCGTACAACCATCTGAGCAACTTCAACCCTGCCACCAACAACCTGATCCTTGCCAAGGGCGGCTCACTGTACGACCGCGCGCTGGTCAATCCCGATCCTCTGAATTTCGCGCCGCGTTTCGGTTTTGCGTACAGCCTCAATTCGAAGACGGTGATCCGCAGCGCGTACGGCATCAGCTACGAGCATTTCAATCGCTCCGGGCGCGAGAATCTGCTGGCCTACAACGGACCCTACGTCGTGAACGAACTGGTGAACCAGACGCCCTCGCAGCCGCTGTGCACCGGCGATCAATACCTGGGCTGCTTCCGCCCCACGATGCTCGGCTATCCGGCCGGTTTCACCGCATCGGCCAACTTCAACACATCGACAACCAACATCCACTACACTCCGAGCAATACCAAAAGCACCTATGTGCAGAGCTGGCACCTCACAGTCCAGCGCGAATTGTCACGCGATCTGACACTCGACGTGGGGTACGTCGGCAACCACGGCACGCACGTCTACCAGTTGGGCGATTACAACCAGGCCGTTCCGAATCTACCGGGGCAGAGCCTTAGCCTGGCGGCGCGCCGGCCGGTGCAGAATTTCAGCGAGATCGAAACCTCCTTCAACGAATCCAACTCCAGCTACAACTCCCTGCAAGCCAAGCTCGAAAAGCGCTTCTCCAGTGGAATCTCGCTACTCAATTCGTTTGCCTGGTCCAAAGCGCTGGACATCGCACCTTCCAACATGGAAACCGGCAACGGCTCGAACTACTACATGAATTTCCGGAACTGGAGATCGGCCTGGGCGATTTCCGATTACGATTTGCCGTTCCAGAACACAACCAGCTTTGTTTGGGACACGCCGATCGGCAAAGGAAGGAGATTCGGATCCGGCATGTCGGCGGTCGCAGATGCGTTCCTCGGAGGCTGGCGGCTGGCCGGCATCAATACCGCCATCAGCGGGCAACCCATTAACTTCACCTACACGCCCAGCACTGCCGGTTCCGTGGCGGGTTCGAATCTTCCCATGCGCCCCAACGTAGTCGGCAATCCGTTTCTTCCAACGGGCGAGCGCACGCCGCAGGTGTACTTCAACATCGCGGCGTTCGCGGTGCCCGATATCTCGCAACCATTCGGCAGTGCCGGCCGCAACATCGGACGCAGCGACGGAATCTACACCTTCGATCTGGCGATCGACAAATCGTTCGTGATCCGGCCGGAGCGCCAGCGCCTCCAGTTTCGCGCCGAAGCGTTCAACGTTCTCAACAAGACCAACTTTCAGGCCGCCGCGAGCAACATCTCCACGAGTACATTCGGGACCATTACCAAAACGTTCCCGGCGCGGCAGATTCAGCTGGCTCTGAAGTATACGTTCTAACCCGCCATGATCCGAAAATCAATCCTACTCATCGCGCTCGCCGCGGCCGTGATCGCACAGAACCCCGCGCCCCGCAAGATTCAGGTCCTCATCATCACCGGCCGCGACGATCACGACTGGCGTGGCGCCACCGCGTCCATGCGCCAATCTCTCGCTGCGGCCGGCATTTTCGAAGTGCGGACAACCGAGGAATTCCGGGACGCAGGCGTTTCCTCGCTGGCGCCCTACGAGGTTGCCGTGCTGGTGTACAACGACAAAGACCCTGCGGATCGCTGGACCGATCGCTCTCGCGAGGCGCTGCTGGGTTTCGTGCGTGGCGGCAAGGGGCTGGTAGTGTATCATCACTCCGCCGCCGGCTTCCACGACTGGCCCGAATTCGCGCAACTCTGCGGCGGCAATTACTACGGCGGCGCGCTATCACAGAATTACAATATCGAGGTGTTTCAATGTCTCAAATGCGCAACACCTCGACACCGAAGTATCTCACGACCTCGACATCGGCATTTTGGGGTATTGCAAACTCGCACGCGCCCAGTATCAGCTGCCTTATGCACAGGAATTGAGCCGGATCAGCCCGCCTGAATGACAGCCCGTTTGGGACCCCCGAAAATCCTGCGGTAAAACAGGAGAGCCGCGAAGCGCCAACTTCGCGAGCTGACTTTCGGAGGTCACCCAAACGGTGAGCAACAAAACAAAGCATATCGATAGGAAGCGCGCGAGGCAAGTGGCTGAAAGAGCTATCGCGGAGCCCAATAAAATCGGTGCCTCCACGCCATACGACTTCGATGGCAAGAATTTGACGGCCTACGGAGGGCTGTTGCCGGTGGCGACCCTGCTGGAGAAGTTGGGATTCCAGCAACTCGTGGAGGAGACGCTGACGGTGAAGCGCGTCACGCGAGCTATGAACATGTATCAGTTCGTGTTGTCCATGGTGTTGGCGATCTACGTGGGGTTTTCGCGATTGCACCATCTACGCTTCCTGGAGCGGGAGCCGATGCTGACTGGCATCGTGAAAGTATTGCGGCTGCCGCCGCAGTGCACCTTTTGGCGGTTTCTGGCCTCGCTGCATCTGGGTGTCGCGCGCCAACTGCTGGAAGTGCAGCGACGGATGAGGGAACGGGTGTGGGAGGCGGCGCACGTCCAACTGGCGTCGGTCACGCTCGATACCGACACGACGGTACACACGCTGTTTGGCCATCAGATGGGCGGACGCAAAAGCTATAACCCGAAGAACAAGGGCAAGAAGAGCTACCAGCCAATCCTGACGTTCTTGTCGGAAACGCGGGAATACATCAGTGGTGAACTACGCAATGGGGATCGGCCGACTGGCGTGCAGATCGCCCGGCACCTGGAGAGTGTATTTGCCGCCTTGCCCCCCACAGTGAAGACGATCTATGCGCGGGCAGACTCGGGATTCTACTGCGGGGAAGCGGTGGAAGCCTACCAGAGTCGGGGCGTGCAGTTCATCATCTCAGCCCGCAAGACGTCTCGTTTGGTGGAAGAACTGAAGGCTGCCGTCTGGCAGGGCTCACCACGTACGGACGCCGATGGACAATGCGAGTTTCGTTATCAACCAGAGGGATGGGGCAAAGCCTATCGGTTCCTCGCCCTGCGCTACCAGAAGCAGGCCCAGCCGAGCGCTCCCGAAGAGCCCGAGCAGTATCAGTTGTTCGATACGCCGGAGTACCGCTATCGCGTGTTCGTCACCAATATGACAGAGGCCATCTATATGCTGGCCTGGTTCTACAATCAGCGGGCGGGAGCGGAGAATCTGATCAAGGAAGCCAATAACGATGCGGGTTTGGCAGCGCATCCATCGGCTCGTTGGTTGATGAACTGCAATCATTTCCAATTGGCGATGCTGGCCTACAACCTGAATTGCTGGCTGATGCTGTTCAATCGCGAGGAAGACGCCAAGGTGGCAACTCTCCAGCACACCACACTGGCGACGGCACGCTTGCGGTTCTTGTTTCTCGCCGCCAAGATCTGGCGTCACGCCGGTCGGGTGGGCGTCAGCTACAGCGATCACTACGAAGAAAAAGGCATCTTCAGCCGACTGTTGGACCGGCTGCGGGCAATCGCCCCCGACGGACAGCGCTTTGGCCCTGTCCTGGTTACGCCGCTGACCGGATGAGCAGACGCATAGAGTTTTATGCATTACGGAGCCAACCAATTCAACCAGATGGAAACATAACGAACCGGTGGAGGCAGATCACAGGGTTAGGGATCAGTAGAGGACGAGAACTCGGAGATCACATCATCGCGTCAAATGCGGCCCAGGCCAGACTCCGTCTGTGCATAATTCAGGTGTAAGTATTTGAGAACAGTGGTGGGCCCGTGCAGACTCGAACTGCAGACCTCTACCGTGTCAAGGTAGCGCTCTAACCAACTGAGCTACGGGCCCGTGAGAGGGGGTAATCCAAATTATAACACCGGCAACGTTGCTCGTCATTCCTTGCTGAACGCATCCACCGCTTCTTGCGGCGTCCCGCAAACCGTGACGATCCGATTCACCTGCGTGATCTTCAGCATATCGAGGACCCGGCCGTCCGGCGCGACCGCGACCAGTCTGCCGCCCGCCTCCTTCAGCCGTCCGGCCGCCAGTGCGACCAGGCCGATTCCGGCGCTGTCGATGTAGGTCACGCCGGTCAGGTTCAGGATCGCGCGGGTGCGGCCGGCTTTCACCAGCTCGTCCACAATCGTTTCCACGCGCTGGCTTTCGCGGCCCAGGGCGAACCTGCCCGTCAGGTCAATTCCGGCGATCCCCGGTTCGATCTGTCGTTCCTCAATTTGCAGCAGCATAAGAGATTGGGTTCAGGATAACGCGCTACCTTACGGATCCACAAGGGATAAGATCGTCATCGGAGCATTGCCCTCGAGCCGGTTATTGACGAAGAGGAAGAGGAACTCCTTGTTCTCGCGCGCTCGCCCAATCAGCACCCGCATCGCCTGCCGCGCCTCCGGATTGGGGTCCTGCACCGAGGTGTACGGAGCGAATGTCTGCACCGCTTCCTCGTACACCCGCCCGCGCCGTAACAGAGCCCGGCAGACGAGAAAATCGGCCGTGGCCGACTCCGGAATCGCCAGTTGATGTTGCAGTTCGGGCATCCTCGACCACGCATTATAAACGTGGGCCACGCGGCGGCTCCGCAGACACGCGAAGTAGTCCTTCTCCAGAAACTCGGGATTGCGAATCTCCACGGCGTATCGAAACTCCGTAGGGAGCGCCGCCAGAAACGGATCCAGACGATCGAGGAACTGCGGCACGTCTTCGAAGCTGCGGCGATTGAACGTGCCAAATTCGAAGATCAACACCGCGACCCGCTCGCGATATGCGGCAAGCGGACGGAGGAACATCTCGCGAAGCATCTGGACATCCAGAAATGCCTCGTTCTCCAGGCCCGCCTGCGGCCCGTACCGTGCGTGAGCCGGGAACACTTTGCAAGTGATCTGTTCCGGCACTTTGAAGGCGAACCGGAAATGCGCGGGAGTCTGTCGAAACAGCTTGCTCCAAAAATCTTCCGTGGGGAACTGGTAGAAGGCGAAGTCGCCGCACACCGCGGGAAAGATCTCCGCATATTCCTTCAGACATTCGGCCTCGAAGAGTTTTTTGGAAAAGCGGCCCCGCGACAGATACCGTTCGCGCCGGTAGATCTGTCCCACCCAACCCTCGTACTTCCACGAACTGCCGCCGATGTAAATGTTCTGCCGTGCCAGCTCGCGCAAGCGGTCTGCCAGACCGTCGCGGTCGAATCCGGGCTCCTCGAAGAGTGGACCTACCACGCTTGCGCAGACCGGAAGAAATAAGGATCCGCGCCAGCCTCGATCGACCCGTCCGGATTCAGGCGGATCATCACCAGGGCCGCCCCGCTCGAGAAGCGGGTGCGCATTTCGACCAGATGGTGGCGTTTCTGCAGTTCCGCAATCACCGCAGGAGCTGTGCGGTCGTCCAGAAGCAGAGTGCCCGGGCTCATCGCGTGATTGTCGAAACTGGCCACCAGATGCTCGGTCTGGAATCGCGGCGCTTCCACCGCCTGCTCGGCGTTCATGCCGAATTGCGTAGCGTAGAGCAGCACCTGCAACAGCGCCTGGTCCTGATTGTCTCCCCCCGGGGTGGACAAGGTGATCAGCGTCTTATTCGGCCCAACCACGAGCGTCGGGCTAAGCGTCACGCGCGGCCGCTTGCCGCCTGCCAGTTCGTTGGGATGTCCGGGAACCAGCAGAAAGCTCTGCGCGCGCTGCGTCAGCGGAATGCCCGTATCGCCGGCAATGTAAGACGGCATCCAGGAGCCCGAGGGGGTTATGGAAATCGCCACCCCATCCTTATCAATCGCGTCGACGCAAGTGGTGTCTTTGGCGAGGAGCGCATCGTCCATCTTGTATCGCGCGATGTTGGCGTAGAACGGGTGCTTGGGAGGGTTCGCCATCACGTTACCCGGACGGAAATCGAGGGACGCCTGTTCGGTGATTTGCTTTCGCCGTTCCGCGCCGTATTCCTTCGACAGCAGTTTGTCGGCGGGGATCTTGACGAACTTGGGATCGCCGTAGAAGGTGTCGCGATCGGCATACGCCAGTTTGAGGGCCTCGGTCAGGGTGTGAATATATTCCGCGGAGTTGAGTTTCAGATCGGCGAGGTTGAAGCCTTCCAGGATATTGAGGGCTTCGATCATCGACGGTCCCTGGCTCCAGAAGCCGGGCTTGTAAACAGTGTAGCCGTGGTATGTGGTGGAGACGGCCTCCTCCGGTTCCAGGTGAAATGCCGCCATATCCTCATAGCGCAGAAGTCCACCATTCTGTTTGGAGAACTCATCGATGCGATGAGCAATGTCGCCGCGGTAGAAGTAATCGCGAATCGCGTCGATGGCCTTGGCGCGGCTGGCGCCCGAGGCCAATGCTTTCTTTTCCACTTCCGCCATGGAGCGCAGCGTGCGTGCCAAGTCGGTCTGACGCAAAATTTCGCCCGTTCTCAGGACGTGCCCATTAGGAATGAAGACCTTCTTGGATGCGGGCCAAGCCTCCAGGTACTTCACGCTGGCCTCGAGCGAAATGGCGCGCAGTTCATCGATGGGGAAGCCATCAGCGAGCTCGGCGGCGGGCTCCACGACTTCGGAGAAGGGCTTGGTGCCGAATTCCTTCAGCGTCACCAGCGCCGCATCGATCATTCCCGGCACCAGCGCCGCCAGGATGCCCGAAACGGGTACCCAGTCCTTCATGCCCTTATCCGACGGCGGGTCGCCGATCTCATCCCATTTGAGCTTGTGATTGCGATAGAAATCCGCGGTAGCCATTTTGGGCATCGTGCCCACACCGGCAATCGCGTAGACCTTCCCCGCCTTGGTGCGCACCAGGATCGGCGACTCGCCGCCCATGCCGAAATGCGAGAACTCGGTCACGGCGGCGGCTAGCATGGTGGCGATGCCTGCGTCCACGGCGTTTCCGCCAGTGAAGTACATCTTCATGCCGGCTTCGGTAGCGTATTCGCTGCCTGCCGCTACCGCGCCATGCATTCCCCGGGAAGGAAGGCGTACAGGACGGTTCGAGGGTTGGCGCTGAGCCGATCCAACCGTAACCACCGCCGCTAAAACGATCGCCAGTTTGAATTTCATACGATCTCTCATTGTAACTGCTATTACATCGGAGTCGCGATCGAGTCGACCAATAGGGGTGCGTGAGCAGATTCGGGAAGTTCGGAGGCAGCGTCGAAAACGAACTGCAGTCAGACTCGGCAGACGACGCGAAAACCCTCGACAAAAGTGTGGACGCGGCAGAGAGGAGTCTTGGCGGCACGTCTGCCGCGAAGATCTTCATACGCTGCAACGACAAGGACGAGGTCGCCGCGCCGGGCACCTTCCCGGAAGCACGTATGAGCACCCCGCCAAAAGCATATAATCGAAGCTTGCACGATCATTCATCGCAAGCGGCTCCTCCTGTGACGAAGGACGAAAACGAGCCCATGCTGTACTGTCCTGTCTGTTCGTCGCGGCTGGCCGAACAGAAATGCAAGCTGGTCTGCCCGAAATGCAGCTACTACTTGAGCTGCGCCGATTATTACTGAGTGCAAACCATGTCCGATATCCCAGCGTTATTGGAGCGTTACCGCCGCGGCGCCGAACTGCTGGCCGTGGTGCTGACCGGTGTTTTTGGAGAGGAAGAGGACTTTGCGTCCGCCCCGGGTAAATGGACCGTGCGGCAGATTGTGGCGCACCTCGCCGATGCCGAATTGGTAGGAGGGCACCGTTTCCGGCAGGTGATTGCGGAGGAAAATCCGACCCTCATCGCTTACGATCAGGATGCCTGGGCGGCGAAGTTGGACTACTCCCGGCGCAAGCCCAAGCAGTCGCTCGAGACCTTTCGCCGCCTGCGGGCTGAGAATTACGATCTGCTGAAGGGTTTGCCGGAAGGGGCCTTTACTCGAACCGGAAATCATAGCGAGAACGGAAAAATGACGCTCTTGCAACTGCTGGAAGGGTATGCCGGGCACGCGGAATCACATGCCCGGCAATTGCAGGAGATGCGTGAGGAATACAAGAAACGGAAAACCGCGGCTCGGACTTGACTCAGTGCTTGAGAACATCCTCGAAGAACGCCATGGCGCGGGGGTCGCGGGAGTTCTGTAAGGTGTTCATGGCCTGCTTGCGCACCTCGGCATTCTGAGTCGTCTTGACCATCTGGATCAACACCGGAATGCCCGCTCCATCCGGAATCTGATTTAGCGAAGACACCGCATGCTTCTTCACTTGTACGTCGGGATCGCTCTCGATCACTTTGGAGATGGTGCTGACGACTGCCGCTCCCGGTTTGCGAGCCAGCGCGGAGACGGCCTGTTGGCGCATGCGTGAGTTCCGGTCCGTGGTCGCGATCGAGATCAGCAGATCTTGAGCGTCAGGTTCACGGCTCGACGATAGGTTGGAAATCGCGCGCTCCCGAACCCGCTCATCGGGATCGTTCGCGATCACCTTCTTCAGCACCTCGAAGCCGTGATGGCCGCGGGCCGAACCGATCGCGGAAACTGCCCGCAGCCGAAGGGTTTCGGGCTGTTCAGGAGCCAAAAACCGCTCCAGCGCCTGATCCGCCGCGGGATCGGAATGCTGTGCGATGGCGCTGACGGGGCTCTCACCAACCCGCTCGCGGTCGGACATCATCGAGACCAGCAGCGCAATGCTCTGCGCCGGCTGCACATCGTTGAGCCAATGAACCGGCGCTCCGCCGGCATCGATTTCACAGTCCGGCGACAACGTACGGATCCGGTTCAACTGGTTGTTCTCGATGCGGAACAGAATCACCGCATGGTCCGGCGGCTCCAGATGAATCACTCCAGGCTGGTTGAATCCGTCGCGCACATAGTCACACCCCAGATTGTAGGTGCGCACCGAAGGAACGCTGTACCCGATCCACATGGGCTGCGGCTGGGCGGTGAGGAGGCTCTTGTACTGCGCCTCCAGGCCAGCGGCCGCGGAATGAGTCTGCACTTGCGCGTTAATCAGCAATTTGGGCTGCGCGGCCAGCGGCAGTGCGGCAGCCAGGAGCAGCATCGCGCGCTTCATTTGGACAGAATCTCCATCAGGTAGTCGGAGGCTTCCTTGGAGTGCATGTTGGAGAGGCGGTCGACGATCTGGAGCTTCAACTTGGGATCCTTCTCGGCACGCGCCAAGTCCACCAGGTACTTGGCGTTGCGCTGATTCGAGAGGGCATTGACCACGGCTTTACGCAGCTCCGGGTCCTGCTCGGAACTGTAGATCGAGACCAGGCGCTCCGGGGCCCCATTCTGCTGAGTGGACAGTGCCTCGATCGCGGCACGCCGTACTCTGGGGTCAGTTTCGCGCTTAATGACTTCGACGAGCTTGTCGGCGTTGCCATTGCTGTGCATGTAGCGCAGAATCGCGATCTTTCCTTCCGGAGTGGTTTCGGCCTGATAGATCTGCCACAGCTCCGGTTGCCCGTCGACGCGGCCCAATTGGTCGTACGTGCGCTCCCGAAGATCGGCATTCTTCTCCAGCTTGGCGATCTGGCCCAAGCGATCGATATCGCGAGAGTTGCCGAGCGCCGATAAAATGGCGCTCTTCACTCGGGTGTCGCTGGTGGAATTGTAGATTTCCATCAGAAGCTGATTCTGCGAATTGTTCGGCAGTTTCCGCTTCTGTCCCAGATACTCAATCGCTCTCACCTGCAGGTCGGGATTGCCGGAGCCCTTGGCGATCTGCTCCACGATCTGCTGCGCCCGCGGGCTGCTGTTCTGCGCGAGGACAAACAGCGCCTGCGCCTTCAAACGATGCGAGCCGGAGCCCTTCAGGATGTTCTCCACGAGCGGAATGGCGCGGTCCGGATCGGACTGCATGAGGCCGTTGAGCGCCATCAGCTTCAATTGCTCGTCGGACTCCGCCTCAGGGGAGACCGGCTTGCCGGACTCCTGCGCCACCTGGATTTCGAGCGCTTTGGCGTCGTCCAGCCAGCGGCTGCTGGCATACGACTTGCGCAATTCCGCGATCGCGGCTTTGGCTTCATCGCGGCGACCCAGGCGGTTCAGCGCATAGGCCTTCCAGTACAGGGCGCCATCGGCCCGCGCCGCCGCGTGAGAAGCTACCTGGTTAAAGTCCTCGAGCGCCTCATCCCATCGATTACTGTCGAGAGCGCGCAAGCCGCTATCGTAGAGCCGGTCGTCATTGCCGCGGCCCTTGATCGTCATGTTTTGGGCAAACGCCATGGGGGTATTGATCTTGAAATCGAAGTTGAAGTTGCCGTTCTCCTTTCCAAATCCTGCGCCCCATCCCTGACCGCCGATCTTGGCATCCGGGAAGAACTTCTGCGCGTCCCAAGCCTGCTGGCGTGCGTCTTCGGCCATCTGTCGGATGTGCTCCATCTGCTCCGGATCAATCTGCGCAGGCGGCGCCACTGCCATAGCGCGAGAGGCCTGCTCCCGGGCATCTTCTGCCATTTCGCGGAGGCGCTCCATCTCCTCCGGGTCCATGATGGCCCGCGGAGCAGGCACCGGCCGCGCCGCCTGGGCCGGGGCCGGAGCTGCCGGCGCGGCCGCTGGAGTCGCGGCCACCCTCGGAGCCATCGGAATCATCGGTGTTGGCGCCGCCGCTGGGGTCTGAGACCAGGCGACGGCACCCGTTACGAGCAAACAACTCATCGGAATCAATGTTCGAGAAACAATCATGTTGCTACCTCTTATAGTTTTTGCCGGGCCGTCGATGCGGCCGGCTCTTCCTGGCTCCGGACATTGCTGCCCAGAACACGGATCTTGAACAGAATGCCTTCGGCTTCCAGCCGATGGCGCAAATTTTCCAATTCCGCGGGCGAGATCTCCGACGGCGCATGCGAGATCTCCAGCAGCACGCGATCCAGATCGTCCAGCACACTGGCCACTGCTGTGTTCCCGGTATGTTCGGCGGTCTGGCGGTAGAGGCGGCTTTCGCTCACCAGGTCCGCCGCGCGCTCCTGCTCCGACGAAATATCCATCGGGATCTTCGGATTGGCGTTGGCCAGTTCCACCAGCACCATCTGCGAGCGCTCCAGATAATCGCCTACCGCTACCAGCAGGATTCGCTCGCCAGCTTGCGGATCGGCTGTAGAAGCCATCTGCACCGGCCGCTTCGTGCCCGCCGGCGACGGATAGAATCGGCCCGCCAGGAATGCCGCTACCAGCAGACCGGCGAGCGCCGTTCCGGCTACCGCCCACCGCCACGGCGAAGGAAGCGTCCAGAAACGCCGCCGCACAGGGAGGCGCGACTCCAGCCGCTGCCACACCTGCGCGCCGTATTCGGGCCCGCGCTGTGGGATGGGAAGCGAATCCACTACGTTCAATACGCGTTGCAGCGAACCGTAGACTCCGCGGCATTCCTCGCACGCTTCGAGGTGCTGCTCGGCGGCGAGCGTATCGCCCTCCTCGCCGTAGTAATGCAAAATCAATTGTTCTTCGGTGAGGTGATTCATTTGGCCGGACTCACTAAGGGCTCCAGCGCCCTTCTCAATTTCTGCACGGCGCGAAACACGCTGTGCTTAGCCGCCCCGGGTTGACAATCCAGGACTCGGCTCACTTCCTCGATGCACATCCCTTCAAAATGCCGCAACACAAACGCGGTCCGTTCGGTCGCGCTCAAGTCCTTCATCGCGTCGGCCACCCGCTCGCGAACCTCGCCGCTCAGGGTGATGCGTTCCGGACTGGGATCCTCCGACGGGAGGGTCATCACCGGGTCGTCCATCTCCGGATTCGCCGGCGCCAGATTGGCCGACCGCCTCTTCCGCGACCGGACCAGGTCGAGCGAGTAGTTGGTGGCGATACGGTACAGCCACGTCCCGAAGCTCGCGCGTTCGTCGAATTTGCTGAGTTGGCGGTAGGCCCGTAGGAAGCTCTCCTGCACCACATCCTCAGCGTCTTGTTCATTGCCTGTCATACGAAATGCCAATCGGAACAGAGCACGGCCGTGGCGCTCCACCAATACGCGATAGGCGTCGGTATCACCCGAACGCGCTTTGGTGACGAACACTGCATCGGTCAGTTCCATCCTGCTGTCCGTTAGACTATGGGCTTTTCAAGTAGTTAGCACAAAAATGGGGGTGGGCCGGCGGGAGCGGGCGGCTCGGAATTCCGCCCGCAAGGCAGAGTTGGCAGGAGTGGATGCCGCTTTAGGGAGCCGTGGGCACTTTGGTGGTCGCCACGGAGGGCTCCACCGGCTCGTCCGGCTGACTTGCACCGTGTCCCTGGCGGCGCTCTACACCTTCCAGCAGTGCTACCGGTAAATGGCTGAAAATTTTGGCCAAAGGCAGCACGGGCCGCCCTCTTCGGGACTCCACCTCCAGCAGTCGATGGGTGAAGACGTCCCGATACACGCTCTGGCCCAACTCGCGGCGCAGAACCAGAACGGAGTCGCCCCAGGCACTCTCGCCCAGAGGCGACCTCGACCCGGCGCCCAGCCGCATAAAATATCGGCCGGCGACCGCCACTGTCGTGTGGTAGCCCAACATGCGGGCGAATGCCACGATATGCCCCTGCCGGTCTCCAGCACCGTGCAGAGGCACGTAGGAACCCTTGGAGAAGAGGAGACGGTGCGCCTTGCGAAACTGCAGCGCACGGCTGGTCACGTAAAGCTTGACTGCGCCGTCCTTCGGATGCTCCATCAAGTAGGCCAGGAGCCGTTCCATATTCTGGGCTTCCAAGGCTCGCAACCGTTCGAGCAGGCAGCGCCTCTTGCCATAATCCACAGGTCGCCGGTTGTCCGGGTCGACCAGGCTAAAACTCCAAAGCTCGCTTCCCTGGTAAAAGTCGGGCACGCCCGGCGAGGCGACCTTGAGCAGCGTCTGAGACAGCGAGTTCCACATGCCGGCGTGGACTAAGGTCTCTACAAACCGGCGGAATTCGCCGGGGAACTGGTTCTCGCCGGCGGGATCGAGTACGGCACTGATAAAGTTCTCCACGGCCTGTTCGTAGGTCTGGTTGGGATTAATCCAACTGGTGTGGAGCTTGGCCTCGCGCAGCGCCTTTTGCATGTATGCCTGGACGCGCCCGCGCAAATCGTCATTTTCCCCGCGAGTTGACTCGGTGAGGGGCCAAATGCCCGCGAGGTCCTGATAAAACATGTACTCTTCAGCCGGACTGGGCGCCGCGCCCCCCGGCAGATCGGTCTTGTGCCGGGCATTCAGCGCGCGCCACTGGAGGATCGCCCGGTCCCACTCCGCGGGGATCTCGGAGAGCACATTCAGACGCGCCCGCACATCCTCGCTCCGCTTGGAATCATGGGTCGAGGTTGCCAGCATAGTGTTTGGCCACTCGGCATGATGGTTGAGGTTCATGCTGTGGAAATCGGCTGGCGTGGATCCAAACTTCGTGAATTGGCCGCCCACTTCGTTCAGCGACGCAAGCGGCGTGTGCCGGAAAAAAGCGGTGTCCTCCAGACCCTTGGCCATCAGTGGACCGGTGAATTGCTGAAATGACAGAACGAAATGCCGCCGTTGCGTCTTTTGCGCCGCCTCCAGTCCGCTCGGATCGTCCAATAGCAGCACAGCCTCCAGGAAATCGAAGATCGATTCATTCGTCGACGGATTGCGCCGCTTCGCCTGAACCACGGCCTGTCGAATGTACCGCTCGTCCTCCGGATCGGCGTGCAACGCCATCTCCTGCGTGTAGGTGCGGTAGATCGGAAAACACGCAATCGTCTCGCGAAGCACATGTCGAAGGCTCTGCCGCGTAAAGTCCCGGGACCAGCGGTGCTGCTCCGAAACGCGGTCCAGTTTGTTGGTGAGCAGATTCAACTCGCTGGCCAGGGAGGTCTGCAGGATCAGCTTCTTGCATCCATAGACCAGATCCGCATCCGATACCGTGCAGCCGGTGAACGACTCGTACAGGTGCTGGAATGCGCGCCGGCCGCGGCGATCCACAAACAGGCCGTTCAAGACACCCAGGAAGTCGTAGCCGGTGGTGCCTTCGATGTCCCAGTCGCGATGCAGGGCTTCGCCTCCCGCCAGGATCTTCTCACCGACAACGTAAAAAGCCCGCGACGCATCGGCGGCGGAGCTACAACCTGCCTGCAGCCGGCGAAAATACTCGGCGGGGTCGAGGAGCCCATCGGGATGGTCGACGCGCAAGCCTTGTATGCGGCCTTCCCGGATCAGTTCGAAGATCAGTGAGTGGACCGCGGCAAACACCTCGGGGTCCTCCACCCGAATCGCCGCGAGGTTATTGACATCGAAAAACCGGCGGTAGTTGATCTCGTCCGATGCCACCCGCCAGTAGCACAGCCGATAGAACTGCTGCGCCAGCAACTCTTCTAAACGATCGAAACTGCGGGGCGATCCCTTGGTCCCATTGATCTCCTGCCGCGCGGCATCCATCGCACTCCGCGCCGCTTCACTGTTGGCGAACAGGGTGGTGAGACGGCTCCTGACGATTTCCGATTCACGCTGCCGGTCGCTAACGACCGCTTCGACGGCTTCGTTCATCGACCCTAACCGGGCAAGGCTCTCCACAATACTTTTGAGTTCGGCGACGTCTTCGTGCTCACGGCCGAGCTTTTGCGTCAAACGGTTCAATGCCGGCCCCAGCACGAAGTTCCACGAATGCGGCGACAGCGGCAGGACTCGATCGTAGACGCAAATGCAAAAGCAGCGCTCCCGGAACTCCACCGAGATCTGCTGATCTTCGAGCACACGTCCGTATTGATCGCCCAGAAAGGGACACAGCACCTTGTTGGTGAGATCGGCTTTCGGCGGGTGCCAGTCGATATCGAAGTAGCGCGCGAAACGCGAGCTCGGACCGCTCTCCAACACGGCCCACCACCACTCGTTAGAAGGATGCCCGATCGCCATGTGATTTGGCACCACGTCGGCAATCAGACCCATTTCGTGATCCTTCAGGCGGTCGCTGAACTGGCGAAACTCCTGCAGGGTGCCGATCTCCGGGTTCAGACGGCTGTGGTTCGTCACGTCGTAACCGTGCGGGCTGCCTGGCACCGCCATGAGAATGGGGGACAAGTAACAGTCACCGATCCCCAGGTCGCGAAGGTATTCAACGAGTGCCGATGCCTGGTTGAATGTGAAATCGCGGTTCAACTGCAGGCGATAGGTCGAGACAGGTATTCTCGCCGGTTCGGGACGGGTCACTCCCGCACGAGGGAGCACGCACCGTACCAAAGTGCGCGATTCACCCTCTGGCCTGGTGCGAAAAATCGCGCGGGTTTCGGTACGATGCTACCGTGAGAGCAGTGCCCTTGACCCGGAAACTTCTTCTCTCAATTGCGGTTCTGTTGGTAGCCTGGATTCGTCTCGCGGCGACCGCGGCTCCGGACACATTTCGTTTTGTCATTTTGGGCGATCGGACCGGCGAGACGCGGCCTGGGGTCTACGAACAAGCCTGGCGCGAGGCCGCCACGGAGGATCCGGCATTCGTGGTGACCGTCGGGGATTCGATCCAAGGCGGCAGCGACGCTACTGCCGACGCCGAATGGCAGGCATGGCAACGAGTAGTGGCTCCGTACAAGCGATTCCCCCTGTACCTCTCGGCCGGCAATCACGATATCTGGTCGCCGGCATCGGAGAAGCTCTTCGCAAAGTATGCGGGGCATCCACCACATTACAGCTTCGATTACGGCCCGGCACACGTTACGATCCTCGATACCAGCGCGTCGGATTCACTACCCGCGGAGGAAATGAGCTTCCTGGAGAAGGACCTGGAGGCGCATGCGAAGCAGCCCGTTAAGTTCATCGTGTCCCACCGGCCAACCTGGCTGATTCCCGCCGCCCTTCAGGATCGAACGTTTCCGTTACATCAGCTCGCGAAGAAGTATGGCGTGCAATATGTCATCGCCGGCCACGTACACCAGTTACTGCACATTGATCTGGATGGCGTGATGTACCTTTCGGTCGAGAGTGCGGGCGGCCACTTACGCGCATCCGAGAAATATGAAGATGGATGGTTCTTCGGACAGACCGTAATAGAGGTACATGGCCAAGGGGCCAGCTTTCAAATCAAGGAACTGAAAGCGCCATTGGGACAAGGGCGCGTTTCGAGCCCCAAGGATTGGGGAGTCTTGGGGCTTTCCCATCGAACCTCGGCCAGTGGTTCAAACCACTAACTGAGTGGGTCACCACATCTGGTCGATTGGCGTCAGGGTGCGAGGCTTGCCGCCTAATTGCTTGCTCAGAGGCGCGACGTCCTCACTTACCGCCCAAGTCTTCAGTTTCTGGGCCTGTCTGTCCGCCCAATCCTTGCTGTGCGTCGTAAGAGAATTGTCGAGTTCGTAGTCCTGCAGGGGTGCACCGAACTCTTCAAACAGCCGCTCCTCCACGGGGCTGCTCTTGTACGACTCTCCGACGCCGCCAACCTCGTCGAACACTTTACCGGACGCTCCGGCAACTTTGTAATCTTCGGTAAACACATTCCACCCATGTTTCTCCGCGTGCAGGTCCTGCTGCAGAATCCAGATGTTCCAGATGTGCCTTTCCAGTTGTTTGGTCACCTTTTCCCAATCGGGTTGCGGCGGATCGCTCCCATAGAAAAGCCATGCGGATGCCCAGTTCACGCGGTTGGCCTGCAACATGCCGTTGATCAGTTTCTTGCCGAGGTTAAACTGCGCGTCGTACGGCATACGGTCAAGCGCCGGGTTCTCCTTCCGAAGGCGCTTCACGAGGGATTCGCCAAACGATGGCGAATTGTTGACGGCCTGCGCAATTCGATTGATGTTGGTCTGCACGGCGGTGCTTTGCTTGTCCACCTCGGCGTAGAGATTGTTGCCGAACGCGTCGAAATCGGGTGAAAAGGAAATCCGGCGCGGGTTCACCTCGGGCTGGTCCACGGAATTGATCTTCTCGTTCGCCAGCTTGAACACGGTGTCGGTAAGATCCTTCCCCGCGTCCCCAAACACCTTGCTTTGGAATTCGTCGTGCACTTTCTTGTAGAGGTACGCTTTACCCGGCAACGAGAATCCGTCTTTGTACTCGTAAAAGAGCTTGGGCCCTACCCGCAACTCCAGCGCCGCACCGAGCCAGGCAACCGCTGGAACGCTGAGGACCTCGATCATGAACAGGGTCCTCTCCATGGTGCGCTTCTTTTCCTCGTCGTAGTCTTTGAGCGTCTCCGTCTGGTTCTTCGCGGCACGATCATTTGCGGCGACATACTTCGCCAGAAATCCGATTTGGGGCTTGTTCCACTTGGCGAATTGCGCCTCGACCTCTTTGCCAATTAACATCAATAAATTGAAGGTGTACTGCTTCAGTTCCGTAGGCAAGCTACGTCCCATGAGCTTTCTGTCTCCTATTTAAGTAGTAAGTCTTATTGGAGAGACTGAATGATTTTGTGTCTCTCAGTGAGTATTGTAGACAGGAGGATCGGGAAGAGAAAGCTATCTGCGCAAAATCAGTACCGATTACAGACAAGACCTCGCTCTTTTTTACAGTCCTGAAGTCTGAATTAAGGCCAAAGGAGTCATTACTGTTGTAACAAGTGAAACCCGCCTTGAGTAGGTTAGTCATGAATGATACGGAAGGGCCTCGCAGTTTGCGGAAGAGGGCTAACCGCCGACGAACACCGATGGACGCCGATAGAAAACAAAAGGAATTACCGGCGTGCTCTGTGTTTATCTGTGGCCGAAATGGGTTTTCCGCAGCCTGCCAGAGTAACTTTCTTGGCGCACCGGGGAGTCGGCCGCCTCTCCCTTGAGCAGCGGCCGCGATCCCGGGGGTCCGGCTTTACACCGGTGGTAAACTTCTTGGGCATGAGTCGGAGCCGCAGAAGTCTCTCGATTCCGCTACTGCTCGTGTGTGTTAGCACGGCGGGAGACCTGTGCGGGCAATCGCCGGATCGCTTCGCCGCGATCGCGCCGCGCATGCAGGAGTTCGTCGACAAGGGCGAGATTGCCGGCGCAGTCACTCTGATCGCGAACCGGGATACCATCCTCCACCTGGCAGCCACCGGCAGAACGGACCTGGCGAAAAACCGGAAAATGCGAACCGATGACATCTTCTGGATCGCTTCCATGAGCAAACCGATTGCGGCCATTTGCATTGCCATGCTCGCGGACGATGGCAAGTTGAACTTTGACGACCCGCTGGCGAAGCATTTGCCGGAGTTCGCCGGGGTGATGGTGAGCAGAACGGGCAGACCGTCAAGCCAACCCGCCCGGTCACGCTACGCGACGTCCTGACGCACACCAGACGCGTGGTGGAGGTGGCAGGGGGGATGCCGTTCGACGAGTTTCTGCCATTGGCCGCCTGCCGTCCTTGCCCACCGTCACCATTGATGAAACTGTCCTCGGGGTCGGGTCCCGCCGGCCGGGTTACCCGTGCATACCCGTCATCGCGCCCCCTTCCCCCACTACACTCAGCTTCGATGTATCGAGCCTCGCGCTAGAATAGGTCGGAAATGTTTCCGGCCCCATTCGCAAAGTCCTTCGTCATCAACCGGTGCGTGGATGCCGGGCGGCTGCACACACTCACGCCACGGTTGCGGGCTCTCGGCGCCGATGCCGAGCGCTTTCCCGCTATCGCCGATCCTTCGCCGGAGCGTTCCTGCGCGATGACGCACGCCGAAGTGGTGCGGGAGGCTCGGCGCCGGAATCTCACAAGCGTGCTGATCCTGGAGGATGATGTCGTCTTCCACCCGTATCTGCCGGCGCTCTGGCCCCGCGTGGCCGCACAGTTAGCTTGCGTCCCCTACGATGTGTTCTATCTATACCGCTGGGAGTCTCCACGGGACGAGTGGCCGTGCGACGTGGTCAAGGCAGGCGGTACGCTCTGCACGCATTGTTACGCGGTCCACGCCCGCTACTTCGACGGGTTTATCGGCCTGGTGGAATCGAACTTGCACCGTGCTGTGGACGTGGTGCTACGGGACACCAGGGAGGCGGCCTTCTACGCCACTTCCGTCAACCTCGCCGGCCAGGATGCGGGGATTTCACTGATCGATCATCTGAGGAAGCCGGTCCGTTGGAGACGTAGCGACGGCTGAGGCGGGCAGCATGCGTTCCTGTTAAGCTTGGCAGGTAAAACATGGTGACTCGTTGGTTTTCGGTGGTTTTTGGGTTTGCCGTTTCCGCGCTGAGTCTCGGCGCACAGGAGGCCGCAAGCCTTGTGCCCAAGCCTTATCGCGCGCAACTGGAACAACACGGCCACGTGCGGGAGATGAGCCTTCGCGACGCGATTGCAACGGCTCTCCAATGCAATCTCGAAATCGAGATTGAAGGCTACAATCACGAAGCGGCGCGAGCCAACACGACCAACGCGTCCGCCTATTACGATCCCGTTCTTGGATTGAACACCTCGGCCATCTCGACCAATGTGCCGGTAACCAATATCCTCCAGACCGGAGAGTTCGCCAGCCAGATCACCAAGACCTGGTCGGTCTCTCCCTCGATTCAGCAGAACCTGCCGGGCGGAGGAACCGCGATCTTGACCACCAATCTCAACCGGGTCTCCACCAACAGCGACTACTCGTTGATCAATCCGGTGCTCGGATCCACGTTTGGCCTCACCATTACGCAGCCGCTCCTGCGCGGCTTCCTGCGAACCGGCGCCGAGCGGCAGATCGCGATCAACCAGCTGAATGAGCGGATCACGGTGAGCCAGTTTCAGCAGAAAGCCGCCGCCGTGGTGGAGCAGGTCATCAACAACTACTGGAGGCTCGCGGCCACCCTCGAGAACTATGAGGCCCAGCGGCAAGGCTACGCAGTGGCGGCGGCGGAGTATGAGGAGAGCCGCAAGAAAAATGGTGATGGACCGCAAGCGGCGGTCTCCTCACAGCGTTCCGAACTTCTATCGCGCGACCAAATCCTGGCGCAGGCCGCCGTGCAGATTATCCAAGCCTCCAATGGCCTCAAACGTCTCTTGGCGCCGTCCGTGGCCGATCCTCTGTGGGCAGACGGCATCGTCGCCACGGATACGCCCGATGTCAAACCCCTGTCGATCACCCTGGAAGAGGCGGTCCATGCTGCCATGTCGAAGCGCCCGGAACTGGAGCAGTTGCGGCTGCAGATCAAGCAATCGGATGCGGATGTGCGTTTCAACCGGCAGGAGACCAAGCCGACGGTCAATCTGCGCCTGGAAACGTTGGCCACGGGAGACACCGGTCCGATCCGCGACATTCCGCCCGGCACCATTCCGCCGGCATCCATCACGGGAGGGATCGGCGCCGCGACCCGCCAGGCACTGGCGTTTCAGCATCCGAGTTTTGCCGCCGGCGTCGAGATCAAAATGCCTGTCCGCAACGGAGCGGCCCAGTCGCAACTCACCAACGCGCTGATTGGCGGCCACAAACTGCAAGCGCAACTGCGCGCCGCCGAACAGGACATCCTGGTAGATGTGCGCAACGCGTGGGAGTCCATCGAGGCGCAGCGAAGAACCGTGGACTCCACCCAACTGGCGCGGCGACTGGCCGAAGAGCATCTCACGGCTGAAACCGCCAAGCCTGCGAGCGACTCCCAAAATCTGGACGTTCTGCGAAGCCGGAAGGATCTGGAAGAAGCGCGCACCCGGGAATTGCAAGCTCAGATTGACTATCAGCTTGCGGTGGTCTCTCTCGAAAGGGCCATGAGCACTCTTCTCGACGATCAGCAGGTTGTGTTCCCTGCCAGGAAGTAACCGTCAACCCAGATGGAAAAACTCAGCGTCTTTGCGCCTGTCGCGCTGGCGGAACAATTTGAAAACGGAACCGGCAATTGGCGGAATCGCGTCAATGCTCACGCCCCGCTGCGATTGCGTCTGATGTGGAAGTCGTTCGCGGCCAGCTTTGACCGAAGCAGTGTGGAGCGCTTCCTCATTGTCTGTCCGGCGCGCGATCAGGACGCCTTACACGATTTAGTCAGCGCCGCGGCTCCCAATCTTCCGATTGAGTTCCTGGACGAGAATCGTTTCCTGGTCGCCTGCGGCCTTGGGCGCATCCCACAGGCGGGCCTCGGCGGCTGGCAGATGCAGCAAATCCTCAAGCTGGCGTTTGCCAGAATCTGCGAAACGCCGTTCTACCTGACGCTCGACAGCGACATTGTTCAATTCCGCAGAGCCGGCCTTGCGGATCTGTTGCCGGCTCGAGACAAATCGCTGATCGGAGTGGAAAGCACCGCGGACTACGATCGCCTCTACACTCCTCGGTTCGCCGCCAAGGAGAAGGACGCGAAGCGGCGATACTACGAAGCCGCGCAGCACATTCTCGCGTATGACCGCCCGGCGGATCGCGCCGGTGTCTTCTTTAGCGAAACGCCGGTGGTGTTGAGCCGATCCGGCGCGATGGAGATGATTCGGCATGTGGAGTCAATCCACCGGAGAGGCATCGTCGAAGTTCTAACCGAATTCCCGGGATGGACGGAATATGCCCTGTATTTCCAGTTCCTGGAGATGGCCGGATTGCTTTCGGAACTGCACATCCCCGGAGGGTGCAATGCGGTGCTTTCTCTCGAAAAGTCGGTGTGGCAGCCCAGCGACTGCTACCGGTCCCAGCGATTTTACGACCGCCAGCATTTCGTGAGCAGCCCGCTGGTTCGCGAAGGGCCGTTTCTCGCGATTCAGTCCTGGATTCGAACGGAAGAGTGGCTACCGGCCAGGTATTGCGGACTCGACGACTTCTACCGGCAGTTGGAAACCTGGATCGAGCCCACGCCATCCGCGCCGCCGGCACCTTCCGGCTCGTCTAGGGCGGATCTCGACCCGGCGAGCCCGGGAGCCTTCTTGCAAATCCTGCGGAGCGTCGATCCTTCCTCCGCGCTGTTCCGCCGCGCGCGCCAGGTGCTCGATGCCACGCTCGAATCGGGACCTACGATTCCGCCCGCGACTCCGCCTGGTGAGCCTAAATTCCTCACCATCGGGATGACCACCCACCGCGACTATGACGGCTGCTATTTTACAATCCAGGCCATCCGCTTATACCATCCGGAAATCTTGAACGATGTCGAGTTGCTGGTGATCGACAACGATCCCACGGGACCTTGCGCCGGTCCGCTGAAAGCGCTCGAAGCCTTCATCCCAAACTTCCGGTACATACCCTTTCGGTCTCGTCAGGGGACGGCCGTGCGCGATCTGGTCTTTCGTGAGGCGTCCGGCGAGTTTGTCCTCTGCATCGACTGTCACATCTTCTTTCCTCCGGGGGCTCTGGCACAATTCATAGCTTATTGCCGCAGCCATCCGCAAAGCCGCGATCTGCTGCAAGGGCCGCTCCTATCCGACGCATTCGAGCCTCTGGCCACCCACTTTGAGCCGCGCTGGTCTCATGGTATGTACGGAACCTGGGGAATGGACGATCGCGGCGCCAGTGCTTCCGCGGAACCGTTTGAAATCGGAATGCAAGGGATGGGCGTGTTCGCTTGCCGCCGCGAGGCGTGGCCGGGCTTCAATCCCCGGTTGTCCGGATTTGGGGGGGAAGAGGGCTACCTGCACGAGAAGATACGACGCGCGGGCGGGCGCAATCTGTGCCTGCCGTTTTTTCGATGGTTGCATCGGTTCGAACGCCCCCTGGGCGTCCCGTATCAGCCGGTCTGGGCTGACCGGGTGCGCAACTATTTGATCGTTCACCATGAACTCGGGCTCGATCCAACACCCTGTATCCAGCACTTCGAAGAACTCCTGGGTCAATCCGTGGCCGATCCGCTGGTATTTGCCGCCCGCGACGAACTGGCCAGCCCCTTTCACTATTTCGACGCGATCTACTGCATCAACCTCGACAAGGACACCGTTCGATGGGAAGCCATGAAAAGGCGTTTCCGCAGGTTGGGAATCGAGAGCGCGGTGCGCCGCTTCCCTGCCGCCGAGACGCCGTTGAACCATCACATCGGCTGCGCGCTCTCTCACCGCCGGATCATCGCCGACGCCCGCCAGCAAGGGCTGGAAACGGTGCTTGTGTTTGAGGATGACGCCCAATTCTCACCCGACGCCGCTAGCGTGCTGACCCGGACCCTGGCAGAATTGTCCCAACGAGACTGGCAGCTTTTATACCTGGGGGGATATCGATCCGAGAGCGCTCTACAGGACGTGCCGGGATGTCATTCTCTCAAAGTGCCGGGCTGGATCACCTGCACGCACGCCATCGCGTACCACCGCTCGGTTTACCATCGGATTCTGGAAGCTGTGCCCGATAATGCCGTGGATGTCGCGTTATGGCTTCGGGACAACTTGGCAATCGATAAGTTTTACAACAGCACTTTGGGCGCGTTGTCGTTCCTGACCTGGCCCGTGATTGTCACTCAATCTTCGATTCTCTCCGCGGAATTGCGCCCCTTCGAAGATTGAGGCTGCCTTGCCGCCAGTCCCGGCCGTCAGTCTACGATTGCCATCTCGACGAGGCTGTTCACACATTGCGCGATGTCGTCGACTGGCGGCACCGGTAGCCCGTATGCTTCCTGCACCACCGTCGCGATCTCCCCGGTCGAGCGTCTGCCATCGCAAAGCTCCAGAACCAGAGCAGCGGTCGCATTCAGGTAATGCACCTCGTCCTTGCGGGTGTCATAAACTATGCATTGATCTTCCACGAGGCAGATCTCCAGCCCCTCTGCTTTGCGGGGGCCGTTTGGGGCTCCGATTTCGTCCGGCATTTGGAAATCAATCATAGCAATTGCGAGCAAACTGCTTCGTACTCTAAAATTGATGACTGATCGCAATCAGGTGCCGAAATGAGCAAGCTTCGCCGCCGGAGCCGGGCATCAGCGGAGCCTGGATTGCGCCGGGCACCCGGCTCGCGCCCTTCCGCCGAGGACACACCGGCAACAGAACCGCCTAATCCGTGGCGTTCCCTGGGTATCTTTGCCGCGCTTCTCGTCTGCGCGTTAGTGCTCTGGAAACTGGTGCTTTTGACGCCGCTGCTCGACTTTTCCCGAACCGTGATCCAAGTCTGTTTCCGCGCTCTACCTTTTCCTGAGAGCCAAACTCAGCAACTCATCACCGTCGACAATGGAAACGGCGATTGGGTCGTGCACGCCTCGTACCTGCATTTGGCGGAGCGCGACATTACCAAACAGATTGCGGGCGAGCACGAGGCCGGTGTACGAACCCAGCCGGTAATGCTGCAGGTATTCAGCCTCAGCCTTCCTTTCTTCTGGGCTCTCAGTCTGGCGGTATGGCCGGGCAAGCAGGCGGCCCGCATTCTGGGGCTGGGTACACTACTGCAGTTGCTGATCAGTCAGATCGCAATGATATTCTTTCTGGCGTATTGGACGGATCGGTACTTTGTGGTGGCGTCCGCGCTTTGGAGCGAGTTTTTGCTGCAATTGACCGGTTACTGCGCGCTCAACGTCGTTCCTTACGCCGCGCCACTGATAACGGTCATTTGGCTGCACCAGCGGCTGCGGGTGTGGGTGTTTGGCGCGCTCCAGCGGCAAATACCGCCAGCCCCACAAGCATGATGAGAATCTCCCAAACATACAGGTGCATCCACTCAAACCAGTCGCGATTCCACTGCCCTACGTAGAAAAGCGTGATGATGCGAAATGTGTTGGCTGCGAGAATCGCCGCCGTGCCGATTCCCATCCGCTTGAGTTTCTCAAGCCATCCGGCCAATGGCCAGGCGAGTTGCGCGGCCCACAGCAGCAGCAGCGCATTGATGCCGTTGCACCCGTTGACGACCGCAATACTGAAGCCGTTTTGGGGTGCTGTTAACGTTTGATTACTGACGTCGACGTGCCCGCCTGCCAGCCGGATAATCGCCGCCGAGAACTCGGCAGTCGAGCGCGTGAGGACATCCGTAAACGGCCGGCAAACGGGCGAGAGTATCAGCGCAAAGGCGATACCCGCGTACAAAGCAAAAAGCAGCACGAACTTTCGCAGAAGGGCCGTCTCCTAAGCTCACACTATAACGTAGACAATTCCGGCCCCGCTAACGCTGTTCTCTATTGACGGTTGCCCCCAAGGACGGTAGAGTAACAGGAAGTGCACGAACGGAAAGTGCGCGGCGTGATTCGGCTTGCAGCCGGGGAACTCGGAGGAAACGGATTCAATGGACAAGTCCCAAGAACCAATTTTGGTGAAAGTGTCGGCTGACAGGCGGCGTTTTGTGCAGAGTATTCTCGGCCTGGGGAGTTACGCCGTTCCCGCGGTGCGCTCGTTCCTGATGGCCAGCGCCATCGTGCCGGTTGTTAGCGCGGCGATTACGACAACCGTGGCGCCCACCACCACGCGAAGCGCCTGGCGCCCCCTGACGGGCCGCATGGACAGCCTGTTGCAGACGCAACCCGGAGGCGGTTCGAATCCCGTGCTCAACCGGGGCGGTGAGGGTTCCGGTTCCTTGTTACCTCCGTCGAGCCGGCGGCCCGGCCTCAAGAAGCCTTGAGGATTCCGCGCCCAGCCACCGGCCGCGCCCCTGTCAGCCGTAATCCCCAGCGAGTACACGGCCTCGATATCAGCACGACAGAGGATGGATGCGTAGTCACCCGTGAAGGGCATGACCGCATCCAGTTCCTGAATCCGGCTGCTGTCTTAATCCTCGAGTTCTGCAATGGGGAAAACTCTCCCGAACAAATTGCCGATCTCATCAGAGAGGCTTACCATCTGCCGGAGTCGCCGGTCCAGGATGTTTTGGAAGCGTTGAAGCAGTTGGCTTCAGAGGGGCTAGTGCGCTGATCGCCCGTGGAACGCGAGGAAACTCTCATCGAATCGTTGCTGGAACCCTTTCGCGCACACGCGATTTCAATCCGGTCGATCGTTCGGGCGGGGTGCGGCGAGTTTCTTCAGGCGAACGGCGGCCGCCTCTCGAAAACCGTTTACCGCGAAGCCGGTTCAGACGAATCGCTCGATAAACTGGCGGAAATCGCGCGGGAACTGGCCGGCTGCGCGGCCGGTGAGGATTTGCTGCTCGTGCCCGCGGCGCTGTTATCCGAACGCCTGGCGGCAACGGGAGATCATTTCCCATTTCGGGCCGTCGCCGCTTGGATGCCTCACGCGCCGGATCCGGTTTGGGGCCCCGGCGCCTGGAGATTGCGCCGCGCGATGTTCGATTGCGGCCTGATTTGCATGGCTTCGGTCGTCGCCGCGCAGCAGAGAGTGTATTGCTTCCTGGCGAGCGATCAGGTACATTCCTTCGGACAGCTCGATGTAGAACCGCGAGGTTATATTGCCTTCGCCAAGCTTAGCGATGGCGTGGGCTTCGCGAATCAGTTATTTCGATACGCCTTCGCCGAATTCTACGCCCTGCGCCACGGCCTCACGCTGGCCTGTCCCGATTGGGCGGGCAACGATCTTTTCGGCTTCCACGATCCCCCAACCGCGGAACTGGATCTTCCGACCATCAGCTATCCCGGATTTGCAGACAATGATCGCGAACTCTGGGATGTGGACGACCCGCCGATCGACATCAACTTCGAAGGGTATTTTCAAGAGATTCCGGACTGCTGGCGAAAGCATCGACCGCTTCTCAGGAACCTGTTTCAGGTGCCCGCGGCGCGCTCTCCGCTCGACGATTGGTATCGCCAGGTCACCGATCGCGGATGCCGTACTCTGGTGGCGATTCACGTCCGCCGTGGCGACTATCGCGAGTTCCAAAAAAGCCGGACCCCCTGGTTCAGGCTCGTACCCGAAGACCTCTATCTCGACTGGCTTCGGAATCTCTGGCCGACTTTACGGAATCCGGTTCTGTTCGTCGCCACAGACGAACCCGATGCGGTTCTTCCGGCCTTCGCGGAGTTTCAGCCCGTTTCGTTTACCCCCGGTTCTTTCGCGGCCGGCCTGCCCGGCTTCGTGTGGGATTTTGAAATCCTGCAGCGAGCGGATTATCTGGCGATCTGCAACAGCAGCTACTCCCGCATGGCGGCCATCCTCGCTCCGTCCACGCAAAAGTGCTTCATCCCGTCGTTTCAAACCAGAATGTTTGAGCCGTATGAGCCGTGGATCGATCCTGGATTCTGGGTGCGCTTCGCCGACTCCTGGGGCGACGCCCCGCACCCAGTCGAGAAGGAGCCTGCCCCCGCCCCCTTAAATTCGACGGCGCTCTATTTCGACGTCACCGATCTGGTGTTATATCTGCTCCATCACGGCACCCTGACCGGGATACAGCGCGTTCAGGGAGAGATCTTGCGGCACCTGCCCGCAAACGATCACTCGCAGCCGGTGCGTTTTGTAGTCCTCCATCGGGGAGGCAGCCTGTTCGCCGTCGACGAATCCATCCTTTTGCCGATCATCGAGAATGTCTGTTCAGGCGCTCTGACGCGAGAGGATGCCGAGTACGAACTGCGCGAAATGCTTGCTCTCGCGGTGCCCTCCGAGTTGCGCAGCGGCGACACCTTAATCGAAATCGGCGCCTTTTGGAATGTGGGCGGAACGGGAAGAGTACTGCAGCGCTTGAAGCGTGCCGGCGTGCGGGTCGGAGTGTTCCTCCACGACATCATTCCAATCGAGACGCCCGAATATTTCGAATCGGCCAGCACCAGTGTCTTCGTCAAGGCGATCGTCGAGGCGTTCACCTTCGCCGATTTCCTCGTCACGACCTCGGAATACAACCGGGTTTCGATTGCGGCGCGCCTCTCCGGCCGATTCGAGCCGATTCCGATCGCTCTGGTGCCCTTAGGTCACGGACTTTCTCATGGCTCCGCCGATGAGCCCGAGGTCTCGACAGCGGTCGCCGCCATTCTGGATCGGGAATACGTACTCTGCGTAGGCACGATCGAGGTGCGCAAAAACCCGGGGTATCTTCTCAATATCTGGAAGCTCATGAGCCGGAACGGCCGCTCGCGTCTGCCCGATCTGGTTTTCGTGGGACGGCAAGGCTGGTTGGTGAAGGATTTCATGCATCAGCTCGAAGCCTGCAATTTCCTGAACGGGCGGGTCGTGGTCTTGCACGGAGTGAGCGACGTCGAACTCGATCTGCTCTACCAAAACTGCCTTCTCACTATGCTCCCGAGTTTCGTGGAAGGATGGGGATTGCCGGTCGGAGAGAGCCTCGCTCACGGCAAAATCTGCATCGCTTCGGACGCAGGCGGCATTCCCGAAGCCGGCGGCACGCTGGTGGACTACATCGACCCCTACAACGTGCGCGACGGCATGCAAACGCTGATTCGGTATCTCGAAGATCCCGAACTTCGCAGCCGCCGCGAGAGGGATATCGCCGAAAACTTCCGGCCTCGCGCCTGGCGCGAAGTAACCGACACCCTCCTGTCTTCTATTCGCGCGTTGTCGTGTCCCGTCCCTGCCGGGAAGCAACCCGCCGCAATCTCCTTACCCCGTGATCGCTTCCTGCCCATCAGCAGCGACCCTCCGGCCGTTCTGATGGACGAAATCGACGGGCGTCTTTCGGCGGAATTGATTTGCGTTTCCGGATGGCATCCGCCCCAAATCGGTGGCGTGCGGCCGTCGCAGCCCGTTTCCGAGATTCGTTTTCGCGCCGATGCGCCCGCCGGGAGCAAGATCAATCTCGTTCTGAGGATGGCGGCGGTTGGGGGCGATTTCCGCGTACGGATCTGTTCCGGTTCCGGCTCTCAGACGGAGGTCCGGTTGACGGACGCAGGCGAAAAGATCACCGTCCTGGCATGCATGGTGGAAGCGGGAAGTCTGGTCACGGCGCGTCTGCTTTCCATCGGCGCCGCGCTGGCCGGAGAGGAGTTCCCAGATGCTTCTTATTGGACTTTGAAGGGCGTTCTGTACTTCGATCCCAAGGCTACGGCCGCCGCCCCTCCATCGCCCGCTCCCCATCGCACCGAAGAAGCCGTGGTACCCGCCGAGATCCTGCTCCGCCGGAGAGTAGTCGCGGAGGACATGGAACGGGCGTCTTCTTTTGGCGCATTTCAGCGGATGAGCGACGCGTATTGGCAATCGGAATTCATCTTCGATCGCAAACCCCCGCTATTCGCGGATGACGAGGACCGACAGCGATTTCTCGCAGGTTGTGGAAACCCTGCGAACATTCCGGCACTTGGAAGGGTGAGCGACTGCGTCCAACTGGTCAGACGAAGCGACGTGTTTGTCTCGACGTCGCGCTTCACGGAAGGCTCGGTGTTCGATCGCGAGGGTGTTTGGAAGGGCGAAGGGTATTTGCAGCAAGCCCCTGCGGAACACAATCCCTGGATCTCGCGGGGTCCGCATGGGCTCTCGGCCAGCGAGAAATCGCTAGCGGCGGCGCCCGAATTCGATGGCACGTGGATCATTTTCTATAACGGCAATCTGCACAACTACTATCACTGGCTGGTGGAGGGACTCGTTGGGCTCGACCTACTGGCCGGCACCGCGGTTGCCAGCTCATCACTAACCATCGCGCTGCCAAAATCAATGGACATCGCGGCGCTGCTGGATCATCGCGAGTCGCTTCAGGCGATTGGTCTCGGCGCGCATAAAGTGATCGAGATCGGCTCCCCTCTCATCAAGGTGCGGGAGGCCATCTGGATCGAGCCTTCGCTTGTGCAGTCGATGCCGAAGCCTTATCTGAAGAATTTCCAGCAGAGAATCGCGACCCTCCCCCCGGGCAATCCCGGACGTGCGCGGCGCCTGCTGGTGGCGCGCCGCGGCCCGACACGAATGATCCACAACCTCGACGAGGTGGAGTCATTTTTGGCCGGCTACGGGTTCCAGACGGTATTTCTCGAGGGAATGAGCATGCAGGAGCAGCTCCTGCTGTTCCGGAGCGCGGAGTTTGTGATTGGTCCCCATGGAGCGGGGTTGGCCAATCTGCTGTTTTGCAGTCCCGGCACCAAAGTCATCGAACTCATGCCCGAAGTCGAATTACGGACGTTCTTCTGGCTGATTTCGCAGAAGCTGGATCTGGTTCACGCTATGCAGTTCTGCCCGATGGTGGGTGGCGCGGGATTTCAGTCTTCGATTCGTGTGGATCTTGGCAAGCTGGGAGAGCTGTACCGTCGACTTTCCTCGGCGGGAGCCTCAAACGGCGCCGGGAGCGATGAAAACTGAGGATTCCGATTGCTTTCTAGTGACCCGTTCTGCTATAACGTGGCTCTATGCATCGCATTCGGAAGAGCTGCATTCTGATTTTCCTGGCTTTGGCGTCACTCACCGCCGTGATGGCGGCTGACCAACCCCAGTCCAAGACCAAACCCGCACCCTCGGAACCGGTGAAGCCGGCGAATTCCCAAACCGATCCTAAAAGCAGTCCCAAGGGCGGCAATGACAAGGACAAGGTGCAGACCCAGAAGACGGGCCGCGCCAATCAAGGGAATTCGGCCTGGCGCCCGCAGCAGCAGAAATAATTTTGGCTTCAAAAAGCAAAGGGCCCGTGGCTTAGCCGCGGGCCCTTTGCATTTCAGATCTCGTATTCTTTCGTTTACACCCTCGCCGGCATCGAACGCATACGCAGCCAGGCGTACATCACCAACAATCCTGTAAACAGGATCTCGCCCCATTCGGAGAGAGTGGGAATCGTTCCCGGGTTGGGGACAATGAGCGACCCTGCGGTGGTGATGCGCGCCGGGGCTGCGGGCATCGAACAAGCTGCATCGGCGCAATTGGCTTCCTGCCCAACACCTGCCCCGTTATTGCTCAGATCGATCACCCCACCGGCATCGGAGAGCCCGGCAGGTGGCAGCGGTCCGGGTGCCGTGAAAAACAAAGCCAACGCAGGAAGACCAGTTTGATTTGCCGCATTCGAAGTTAGAAACAGAACTCCGGTGGAGTCCGGTGTGACGCCCGTACAGGTCGCGACTTGTCCACAAACGAACGTGTATGTTGTTCCGGTCCGGAATGTGCCCGTCGTCGTCGTGACATTCACGGCGCTATAAACGCCACATGGTGACGCGCCGGTGCTGCAGGGCGTGCCTGCATCGGCGTCAAACGTGAAACCGCCAGATACCGTCCCGCCATCACTCAATTGGACCCCCGACAGCACGTAATGAACCGGTACCGCGTGGGCGACCATACAGATCCCGGCCACCGCAATCGCCGTTCGCAGCAACACTGGAATACCTCCCCGCAAAACCAATCCCGTGGGCAGTTTCAACCTATTTTCCTCCGAGATCGTAAAATACCGTACCCTTGCGTCTGAAGTCAATCGAAATCCCCCGAAACCGATGGATGCAAATAGAGTTACTGCAACTTCAGATCAGAATCGTCTCCCTTCGCACATGTGGATCCGTTACTTCCTGCCGCGAGGCGAGTTTTTGGATACCGATTCGGAAGACGCGGCATGCGCCCCAGCCGCAGCATCCATCTATTGAGCGAACTTTGTTCCGCGACCGGTTGCCCCGCTTGCCGGCTGGTAAACTTCTTGGGCATGAGTCGGAGCCGCCGAAGTCTCTCCATTCCGCTACTGCTCGTGTGCGTTAGCACGGCAGGAGACCTGTGCGGGCAATCGCCGGACCGCTTCGCCGCGATCGCGCCGCGCATGCAGGAGTTCGTCGACAAGGGCGAGATCGCCGGCGCAGTCACTCTGATCGCGAACCGGGATACCATCCTCCACCTGGCAGCCACCGGCAGAACGGACCTGGCGAAAAACCGGAAATGCGAACCGATGACATCTTCTGGATCGCTTCCATGAGCAAACCGATCGCAGCCATTTGCGTCGCCATGCTCGCGGACGATGGCAAGTTGAACTTTGACGACCCGCTGGCAAAGCATTTGCCGGAGTTCGGCGGGGTCATGGTGAGTGAGAACGGTCAGACCGTCAAGCCAACCCGCCCGGTCACGCTACGCGACGTCCTGACGCACACCAGCGGCCTTGGTGAGCTGAGCAACCGCGAGCCGCACCTGACGCTGGCTGAGACCAGTAAGAGGCTGTCTCAACAGGCACTGCGTTTCCAACCGGGAAGCCGTTGGGCCTACTCGACTGCGGGATTCGACATACTCGGACGCGTGGTGGAGGTGGCAGGGGGGATGCCGTTCGACGAGTTTCTGCAGAAGCGCATGCTCGATCCCCTGGGAATGCGGAATACCAGCTTCTGGATCGCTCCGGAGAACGAATCTCGATGGGCGCGTCCCTATCGCTGGAATGCGCAAGCCGGCAAACTGGAAGAAACCACGATTCCGTACCTTTACCAGACGGCTCCGACGGACCGCGGGCGTCCGCCGCTGGCAGGAGCAGGGCTCTTCTCCACTGCCGAGGACATCGCCAGAGTCTACCAGATGATGCTCCACCAGGGATCGTTCCACGGCAAGCGCATCCTGAAGCCCGAGACAGTCGCGGAGATGATCCGCCAGCAGACAGGTGCGTTGGCTGGCCGCCCCGGCATGCCTTGGGGGTTGGGCTTCTGCGTGGTCGAAGATCCGTCGAAGATGGCCGCCAACAGCGTGCTGTCACCCGGTTCGTTTGGCCACGGCGGCGCCTTCAGCACGCAAAGCCGGGCTGACCCGGGCAGGAATCTCATCTGGATTGTGATGTTCGAGCGCGACGGAAAAGGCAACCCCGACAATTCGGATGTGCGCATTGCATTTCAGGACGCGGCCAATCCTCGGAGATGAGCGCGGACCGCCTGCGCCCGATCGCTGCACCAGATTCGCGAGCAAGTTCAGCAGGACGCGCGACTACCTATGTCATCATCTACTGTGAGTAACGTATGAACCGTATCGTTTCGCTGATGCTGGGCTCCGCACTTTGCCTCAATGCGGCCGTTTTTGACATTACCGCCTTTGGAGCAAAAGGCGACGGCAAGACGCAGAACCGCGTTGCCATCAACCAAGCGATCGAAGCCGCGGCATCCGCAGGCGGGGGGACGGTCGAGATCCCGGCTGGCAACTGGGTCACGGGGTCTATCCACCTGCTCAGCAACATCACCCTGCATCTGGAACGGGGCGCCCTCATCGAAGCCAGCTCCGACGCTTCAGCCTTCGACGCACCCGAGCCCAACGAATGGGACAAGTTTCAGGACTTCGGCCACGGCCATTTCCACAACGCCCTGATCTGGGGTGAGGGTCTGGAGAATATCGCGATCACCGGCGGCGGACGGATTTCCGGCAAGGCGCTGACACGCGAGCGCGGTCGCGGAGGCGACAAGGCCATTGCCCTCAAACTCTGTCACAACGTGACCCTGCGCGATTTCTCCATCTCGAACGGCGGCCACTTCGGAATCCTCGCCACCGGCGTGGACAATCTCACCATCGACAACATCATGATCGATACCAATCGCGACGGCATCGACGTCGACTCCTGCCGCAATGTCCGGATTTCCAACTCCTCCATCAACTCGCCTAACGACGATGCCATCACCCTCAAGGGCACACATGCCCTGGGAGCGGCGCGGGCCAGCGAAAACCTCACCATTACCAATTGCCTGGTCAGCGGCTTCGAAATTGGATCCCTTCTGGACGGAACCTACAAGCGCACCGTAAAAAATGCTCCGGACCAGGACGGTCCCACCGGACGGATCAAGATTGGCACCGAATCGGAAGGCGATTTCCGCAATATCACCATCTCCAACGTGGTCTTCGACACCTCACGCGGCCTCGCCGTGGAGAGCGTCGACGGGTCGCACATCGAAGATGTGTCGGTCTCCAACATCACCATGCGCAATGTGTCCAACGCCCCCATCTTCATCCGGCTGGGGAGCCGCATGCGCGCTCCCGAAGACACGGCGATCGGCTCTATCCGCCGTATCCACATCAGCAGTGTGATGGCCTACAATGCCGATCCACGCTATGGATCCATCATTAGCGGCGTGCCGGGACACGACGTGGAGGACGTGAAGCTGAGCGGCATTCGACTGGTGTACCGTGGCGGCTTGAGCCTCGAGGATGCCGCCAAACAGCCGGCGGACCTGGTAAACACGTTCTTCTTCCGCGCTTCCGGTGGCATACCGCCGCGTGAAGCCTACGCAACGCCGGAGCGCGAGAAGGAGTACCCCGAGCCATCCATGTTCGGGATCCTGCCGGCCTACGGGTTTTTCATCCGTCATGCCCGGGGGATCCAGTTGAACGATGTAGATGTCTCCTACCTGAAGGAGGATCGCCGCCCCGCCTATGTACTCGAAGCCGTGGATGGGATCGAGCTCGAGAACTGTAAGGCGCAGAAAGCCAATGCAGCCACGATGCTGGTGATGCTGAACGCCAGGAATGTGGCGGCGCACCATTGCGCAGGCTTGACGGACTTTCAATCCGATAACGTAGCGCGCAAGGAGATGTAGTTCTCATTTTGCGCTTTCCCGCATCCGCTCTCCAGTCGTCACCGTCTACACTGAGGAAATGCTGCCCAGCAAACTCTTCATCAATGGCCGGTGGGAAGACCCGGTCTGTACCCGCCATGTCGACGTGGTCAATCCAGCTACCGGCGAGTTCGTGACCGCCGTTCCGGATGCGGATGCCAGTGACGTCGACCGCGCCGTCGCCGCCGCCCGCGCCAGTTTCGAAAAGAAATCCTGGCGCGGCATGGACCCCTCCAAGCGCGAACGGATTCTCTGGAATATCGGCGATCTGCTGGTGAAGTATCGCGACGAGCTGTCGGCCCTCATTACCAGCGAGAACGGCAAGACGCTGCGCGAATCGGCCGGCGCCGACGTGATGCCGGCGGCCGACTGCTTCCGCTATTATTCCGGTTGGGTTCGCAAGATCTACGGCGAGACCATCCCCGTGGACGGGCCGTTTTTCAATTACACTCTGCGCGAGCCCGTGGGCGTGGTCGGCGCGATCGTACCGTGGAACTTTCCGCTGCAGATCGCAGCGTGGAAAGTCGCTCCCGCGCTGGCGTGCGGCTGTTCGGTGGTTCTGAAGCCCTCGGAATTGACGCCGCTCAACGCCATGCGATTCGCCGAGATTGCAATGGAGGCAGGCCTTCCCGAAGGCGTTTTGAATGTGGTGACTGGTTATGGCGGCACCACCGGCGAAGCGTTATCGCTGAATGAGGACGTCGATAAGATCAGCTTCACGGGTAGTGTGCTCACCGCGCGGAAGTTGTTGCACGCGGCGTCTGTCTCGAATCTCAAGCGCCTGAGCCTGGAACTCGGCGGCAAATCACCAAATATCATCTTTCCCGATGCCGATATGGATCAGGCAGTGAAGGCGTCGTTGTGGGGTATTTTCGGCGGAAAGGGAGAGGTCTGCAGCGCGGCCTCCCGGCTGCTTGTCCATGAGGATGCCCACGACCGTTTTCTAGAGGATTTGGCCACCCGCGCCCGCAAGCTGCGCGTCGGGAATCCCCTAGACCCTGCCACTCAGATGGGATCTCAGATCTCCGCCCGCCAGATGGACAGGATTCTCGACTACATCGAAAGTGGTAAGCAGGAGGGTGCGCAAGTACTCTGTGGAGGGCAGCGCGATACCGAGGGTGACAAGGCCAAGGGATTCTTCGTGAAGCCCACGGTTTTCTGCGACGTCAAGCCTGAGATGCGAATTGCCCGCGAAGAGATCTTCGGCCCGGTGGTGAGCGCCATCCGCTTCCGCGACGCGGAGGAAGCCGTGCAGATCGCCAACGGAACCACCTACGGCCTCGCCGCCGCCGTCTGGACGCGCGACGTCCGTCTCGCCCACCGTCTGGCGGGAGAGATTAAAGCCGGTTCTGTATGGATTAATACATACAATAGCTTCGACTCCGGTTCGCCTTTTGGAGGCTACAAACAGAGTGGATACGGCCGTGACCTGGGTTCTTACGCTCTGGAGCAATATACCAACGTTAAGTCGGTCTGGGTAGCCTTGTAAGAATCGCAGAGCCGGTTTTCTATTTCAAAAGCGCGACAAATTGCGTCCTTTCGGCTTTAATTGGGTTTCGGTTGTGCCTGTAGTGAGGGCATTTACCGCCAATTGTCGGGGCAGTTCGGGAATCCGATCCGAAGATCTTTTATCTATTTGCGAATCGTCGTACAATTAACCGGTGAGCGGCCCGAGTGTCGCGGATTAGCTTCGGTTCAGGGGTCAGGTATCATTCCGCATCGGGCATGGCTCCGTGGGGTAGACCGTTCAAGGCGGCGTAACCTTGGAGTCTCGAGCCTGTCCCATAGGTTCGGTTTGACTGGTCAGGAGGAGTCAGCATGTCAAAACTTGTAGTTCAATTCCGGCCTTTTGGCCTTCTAATGGTTGCCTTCGCATTGCTCTTTGCGGGAGCGGCGAACGCCCAGATCGCCACCATGGCGACACCGACTCCAGGCAGCACGCTCACCGGATCAACGGTGACGTTCACCTGGAATGCCGGCACCAATATCAGCCAATACTATCTGTATGTCGGGAGCGTGCAGGGAGGAAACGACCTGTATGGGCAGAATCAAAACCTGGGTTTGACAGCTACGGTGTCTAACCTGCCCACCGACGGACGGACTTTATACGTCCGCCTCTGGTCGCTGGTCAATGGCGCCGCGACCGATATCAGCATCGGCTGGCATTTCAATGACTATCAGTACCTGGCTCAGAACACCAGCAATACCTGCGGAACTCCCGCCCCTGCCCAGTTGACCACTCCGGCTCCGAACTCCACCCTGCCCGGTTCGACTGCCACCTTCCAATGGACGGGCGGTTCGTGCGTCACGCAGTACACCTTATCCGTGGGCACTTCGGTAGGCGCCAGCGATATTTATGGGCCGACAGCGGGCAGCAGTCTGTCGCAGACGGTGACCACGTTGCCGACGGATGGTTCCACGGTGTACGTCCGCCTGACATCGACGATCAACGGCAGCCCCCAATCCACCGACTACACCTACACCGCGTTCAACGGCACGGGGGGTTGCTCCAGCCCGAGCGCCGCGAGCATCACAAATCCGACGCCAGGCAGCACTATCAGCGGCACCAGCGCTACCTTTTCCTGGAGCACTGGCTGCGGGGTCACGCAATATTATCTGTACGTGGGCCACTCCCTCGGCACGAACGACATCTACGGACAAGATCAACAACTCAACCAGTCTGCCGTGGTGAATAACTTGCCAAATGACGGCTCGACGTTGTACGTCCGTCTGTGGTCGTTCTTTGGCGGTATCTGGCACTTTAACGACTATACTTACAAGAATGGAACGGGCAGCGGATGCGGCACAGCCACTCCCGCTACCATGATCACTCCCACAAACGGATCGACTCTGACTGGAGCATCGCAGGTGTTCACCTGGAATGCGGGCGCGTGCGTCAGCGCTTATTCTCTCCAGATCGGTAACGAAGTGGGCGGCTCCGAATTGTACGGACCCACCTCGGGTACGAGCCTGAGTCAAACCGTCACAGGCCTGCCTACCGACGGGCGTCCGCTGTTCGTCCGCCTCAGTTCGATCATCAATGGCCAGCCCCAATCGATCGACTACACTTACATCGCATTCAGCAGCAACTCTGGATGCGGGGTGCCGACTCCCGCTACGATGACTACTCCAACCCCTGGATCCACGTTGACCGGCGCCTCCACCACGTTCGTCTGGGGTGCGGGCTGCAGCGTGACGGAATACTACCTGTACGTAGGCTCGATCGCGGGCGGCAACGACCTGTACGGGCAGGACCAGGGAAATCATCTGACTGCGACTGTTCCGAATTTGCCTACCAACGGGCAGAAGTTATACGTCCGTTTGTGGTCGCTCATCAATTCCGTGTGGAGCTTCAACGACTACACGTACACGGCATCGGGATCCAACTCGGGGTGCACCAGCGGTTCTCCGGCGGTGATGACCTCTCCTACTCCATCAACGGTTCTGACGGGAGGCTCGGTGACCTTCACCTGGACGACCGGTACCTGCGTGACTTCGTATACTCTCTCGGTCGGGAACGAATCCGGTGGGACGGAGATCTTTACAACCACCGGCACTTCCACATCGGCCGCTGTGACCGGACTGCCAACAGCGGGCCAGACGGTATTCGTCCGGCTTACTTCCTTGATCAACGGCATCCCCCAGAGCAACGACTACACCTACACTGCCTTCTCGGCTGTCACGGGTTGCGGAGCTTCCAGCCTCGCCACGATGACGACACCGGCGCCCGGATCCACCCTTAGCGGATCCACGGTCACGTTTACGTGGGCGGCGGGTTGCAATGTAAACCAATACTACTTATATGTAGGGACAGCCATCGGCCTGAACAACCTCTATGGAGTTAGCCAGGCTAACAACCTGTCGGGCACTGTGCCGGGTCTGCCCACCAACGGGACGACTCTCTATGTACGGCTCTGGTCGTTCGTCACCACCCCCTCCAGCACTTTAAGTGTCGGCTGGCATTTCAACGATTACACGTACACAGCCGGTGGGAGCGGATCGACATGCTCCAATCCAGCGGCGGCTCAGATTACCAGTCCCACTCCGGGGACCACATTGCCGAGCGGCGCCGTGGTCTTCACCTGGAATAGTGGAACCTGCGTGGCGGCCTACACCCTTTCGATCGGATCGTCGGCCGGCGGCAGCGATCTCTTCATGTCCACTCCGAGCACGGCTTTCACGGTTACCGTGAGTAACTTGCCCACCAACGGGCAGACTCTGTTTGTGCGTTTGTCCTCCCTGATCAATGGTAGCAACCAGAACGTAGACTACACCTATACCGCAGCGACCACGGGCGGCGCCTGCGGAAGCCTGGGCGTACCCGCCAGCATGTTGACGCCAACTCCCGGATCGACACTGCCTGGCTCCAGCGCTACCTTTACCTGGAGCGCGGGCTGTAATGCCGGCCAATACTATCTGTACGTCGGCTCTTCGACGGGTGCGAACGACATCTACGGTGCGAGCCAGGCCACCAACTTGTCGGGTACGGTGGGCGTTTTGCCGACCAACGGACAGACCCTGTACGTGAGGCTTTGGACGTTCCTCAACACCGCGGCTTCCGATATCTCCGTGGGTTGGCACTTCATCGATTACACGTACACTGCTGCCTCTCACTAAGCGGCAAGCAGTCCAAACGAAACTCGAGGCCGCGGACAACCGTCCGCGGCCTCGTTCTTTTTGATGGGATCGCGAGACAATGCTTCAAGCACCAGCGCCGAAGCAGAAAGTTCCGGAAATATTAGCGCGGTAGTAACGAAAGATGTCTAAATCTCACCTTTTCTCCCTGAGGTGAAAAGCGTATGCGACGTTTCTGTTTGGCCATAGGAATCGCGTTCCTTGCCACGGTGGGATGGGCCCAGGGCCCCACCACCGGGCCTTATAGCGTTCTGAAGACCGTGAAAGTCGGCGGCGACGGAGGTTTCGACTACGTCTATGCCGATTCCGATGGGCGCAAGCTGTATATCCCGCGCAAGGGCCCAGGCCGCGTCACCGTGTTCGATCTCGACAGCCTTCAGTCCGCCGGCGAGATCGCCGATACCAATGCGAACGGTGCCGCCGTCGACCCGAAATCCCATCACGGCTTCGCCAGCAGCAAACCCGTAGCCATGTGGGATACCCAGACCCTCAAGATCATCAAGACCATCGATGTGGAAGGCGGCCCCGACGGCATCCTCTTCGATCCGTTCAATCAGCGCGTCTGGGTGTTCAGCCACCGTGCGCCGCATGCCACTGTGATCGATGCCAAAACCGGCTCGATTGTCGGAACGCTCGATCTTGGAGGAGCCCCCGAGCAGGCCGTCACCGATGGCGCAGGCCACATGTATGTCGATATCGAGGATCAGGCGAACGTTGCCGCTATCGACACGGCGGCCATGAAAGTCACCGCGCACTACTCGCTGGAAGGCAAGGGAGACACGCCGGCCGGCCTCGCATTCGATGTTAAGAATCATGTGCTGTTCGTAGCATGCCGACAGCCGGCTCCTGGTGTCATGGTCATGATGAACTCGGAGGACGGGAAAATCATCTCGACGCTCCCACTGGCGGGCGGATCGGACGGCGCGGTGTTCAACCCGGCGACTATGGAAGCCTTCAGTTCGGCGGCCAACGCCACGCTCTCCGTCATCAAGGAAAAGAGTCCCACCAGCTTTGAATCCGAGCAGGTGGTTGCGACGATGACGGGCGGCAAGACTCTGACTCTCGACAGCAAGACCAACCACATCCTGATCATCGCGGCTGAGTACGGCCCGCCGCCTACCCCGCCTGCCGATGCGCCTAAGGATGGGACCAAAGGTGGCCGTGGTGGGCGCGGCGGCCGAGGGCCCATGCTACCCGGCTCCTTCTCTGTGGTGGTAGTCGGTAAGTGAACTGAGTCGGAAGCCTGGCGCGGCAGACATCGGAAACTGCGATATCGGTCAGACTTGACGGAGGCAGGAATTGCGGTCCAGATCAGTCTCGACGCGGCAAACAAGAGCGTTTGCGCCACGACAGCGCGAATATTTCGGCCCGATAGGACAGGAATAGTCAGTTCTCTGTAGGAAAGCTATTTGTCAAGTACCAGGACGTGGGTTTCGGGTAGTGGGTAGCTGTCTGGTGTTACCGAAGTGAATCGTTCCCCTTTAACACTGGTCAGTGTTGTTGTTGGCGTCGTGCCCGCGTATGCTGCGGATGGGAGCATACATGCAGGATATTAGGGAAGACGTCAGACGGCCCAAGGCCGCGAAGTACACTCTCTCGTGGCGCAGTCGGGATGGAATGCCTTGTACGGCCGACGCCAAAGGACTGGATATTTCCGATTCCGGCGTCGGCGTGGAGTCTACCCGCGAGATTCCCCTGGACGCGATCGTCCAACTGCTTGGCGGTGATGGGGCCCTCATCGGTGAATGCTTCGTCGTCCACTGCACCCGCCGCGGCCTGCGCTTCCACATCGGCCTTGAATTCAGTGAAAAGAATAAGAAACAAGCCGGCACGAATGCCAAGACGAACGATAGCGACGTTGACTACTACGACGTCCTGCAGATCAGTATCAAGGCCGACCTGGAGACCGTCCATCGCGTGTTTCGCATCATGGCCGCGCGGTTTCATCCGGACAATCCCGAAACCGGAGACCCCGAAGAATTCCTCCGCCTCAAACGCGCCTACGACGTGCTCTCCGATCCGGTCCGTCGCATGGAATACGACGCCCTTCGCGAGTCGCGCCAGACTGAGCCCCTCCCCATCTTCGAACTCAAGGATTTCGTCACCGGAGTCGAAGCGGAATCGAACCGGCGCCTGGGCGTCCTATCGTTGCTGTACAACCAGCGCCGCACCGATCCGGATCATCCTGCAATTTCCTTGCTCAATCTCGAGTCGTGGATGGGATTCCCCCGCGAATACCTGACCTTCACGATGTGGTATCTGCGCGCCAAGGAATATGTGAGTATGGCCGACAACTCGGACTACGTCCTCACCGCTTCGGGAGTGGATCACGTAGAGTCCAACGCGGCACAGAGTGAAATCGTGGCCAAACTGCTCAAGTCCGGCGGTATGCGCCCGCACGCGAAACAGGCCGCCACTCCCCGTTCGGAGGGCTCGCACCGTCTCGCCCCCCGGTCGCTGCCTCCACCTTCGATGGTTCGTTAAACGGGCCGATGGCCCCTGGAGGTATGCTACTTGTGCGCTACCAGCACGCGTGACGGATAGAAGGTCTGCCGCACCATGCGGTCCTTGACAATCTCGAATCGCGCCGCTTCGATCAGTTCCGGGACGCGCCGTTCCACCTGCCGTCCCCAAAAGGCGGGCGCTACTTTGCCCAACACCTTATAGATGGCATTGAACATCGGGGTACTCTGCCCGATGATCACCATCGTCAGGCGCCCATTGTCGCGCAATACACGTCGAAATTCCCGTAACGTGCTCACAATGTCGTCACCCGATAACAGTTCCAGCAGGTAGCAGGCGAATACCGCGTCGAAGCTTTCGCTGCGAAAGGGCATGTGCCGGGCGTCCACGGCCTGGCAATGCGTCCGCGCCGAAGGAAACCGGTTCCGCGCCGCTCGTTGGGTTCTCGCCGCCATGTTCGGAGAGAGGTCCACTCCGATGGTGGAGCCGTTTCCATTGGCTTTCACCAGCCGGCGGAACATCTCACCCGACCCTGTGGCCACCTCCAGCACCATCATTCCATTCTGAATTCCGGAAGCCTCCAGCGCGCAGCGGTGGGCTCGCGAATGGAACAGCATGGTCGAAACCGGATAGACCGCCGACAACCGGTCGTACACCTTCCTGGTTCTGAGGGCGAGTGTCGCGGGCAATGCACCCACCGGCCACGCCGTTACGGACTCTTCGAGTCTATTCAAAATGTCTCCTCATCTTCCGCAGTTTTATGAGACCGCTATCAAGTCTGCCTGCAGTTCGGGCACCTCGATTTGTATCCGGGTGCCTTGCCCGGGCTGGCTGTCGATCCACATGCGATAGTCGTTTCCGAATAATACCTTCAACCGCTCGTTAACGTTGCTCACCCCGATGCCATGGTCCAACACACCGGCCAATCGGGCCTCGCTGATGCCGACTCCGTCATCTTCCACCAACAGGTGCAGTCTGGATTCGTTACGCGTAGTCCGAATCCGGATCGTACCCCCTCCCACCTTGGAACTCAAGCCGTGTTTGATGGAATTCTCTACTAGCGGCTGCAGCAACATGCTGGGCACCAGCATATCGAGCGTATCGGCGGCGACATCCTTTTCGAATCTGAGCTTATCACCGAATCGCACCACTTCGATAGAGAGATAGTCTTCGATGAAACTCAATTCGTCGCGCAATGGGCTGAAATTCTCATGTTTGCGCAGCAGGCGCCGCAAGATGGTGGAAAGTCTCACCAGCATCACGCGCGCCTGATTGGGATCGGTGCGGATCAGGGACGAAACCGAGTTGAGCGTATTGAACAAGAAGTGTGGATTGATCTGGCTGGTGAGCGCTGCCAGACGCGCCTCCGCCAACAGCCTGCTCTGCTCCTCGAGCTTCTTTTCGTTGCGCGTGCTGTTCCAGATCTTCAGGGGAATCCCCACCGCGAACAGCGTGGTCAGATAGAGTGCGGTCCGGTTCAAGCTGTTGCTCGAGGACAGGTAGAAACCCACCCGGTTCACGGGTTCGGAGAAGGTCGGGCCGACCACTTGCCGGAGGCCTTCGGCGAGGAGCACGCCGGCCGGGAAGACCAGATGGTACGCCGTGCGCCGGTAATCCGTGCCCGATTTGAAAAACCTGTAAATATTGAGATCGAAAAACGGCGAAAATCGCCAGATTTCGTCCGTTGAGGGCGCCAGATCGCGTAAGAGACCGCCCAAAACGCCGATCCCCGCGAGCAGTGGCATGGCCATCGTCTGGCCCGAAACCACCGCCGGCAGCGAGATGATTACCCCCGAAACCAAGCCCGTGACATACCCACCCAGGAGACCTGCGATGAGGCTCCCTTCGAGCCCCAAATCCACTGCCTGGTAGCCGCGAAACCGCTCTTTTTCCGCGGAGATAGAGATCAGGACGCGAGCCATCACCGTGCCGCCGAAGACGATCGACAGCCACATGGCCAGCTCCAGCCGCTGGTTCATCGTCCGCGTCTCCCGCATGAGCATGGACTTGAACGTATTCGACCGCGCCAATATGCTGGCGACGGCCGACATCAGACCCAGCCTTACCAGCAGCAGCAAATAGTCGCTTTCCAGCATTCTATGCCGAAAGCCATTATAATAAAGGGATTAAGGTTCTTAGTAGCATCTCATGAACAATTCTGGGCGTCTCACACTCGAAAAAGTGGCAGAAGCCGACTTCCCCACCCAGTTTGGGTTCTTCCGAATCTACGGCTTTCGGGGGAAATCGGGCAATCGGATGGAGGAAGCCGTTGTCCTCAAGATGGGTCACTTGAGCGGCCCACCGCCACTGGTGCGCATCCACTCGCAGTGTCTGACGGGCGATGTCTTCCACAGCCTGCGCTGCGATTGCCGGGCGCAGTTGGAGATCGCGATCCAGGGAATTGCGGAAGAAGGCCGCGGCCTGTTGATTTATGAGCATCAGGAAGGCCGAGGGATCGGCCTTTTGAATAAGCTCCGCGCCTACGAATTGCAGGATCAGGGTGCGGATACGGTCGAGGCCAATGAACAGCTCGGGTTCGATTCCGACCTGCGCAGCTACGAGCTGCCCGGCGCGATTCTGCAATACTTCGGGCTGAAGGCGATTCGGCTGATGTCCAACAATCCCGAGAAGGTGGACGCGGTGAAAAGCGCTGGAGTGGCTGTGACGGAGCGGGTGCCGTGCCTGGTGGACGTGGTGGATACACGCGAGGCGTACCTGCGGACCAAAAAAGAAAAGATGGGCCACTTGTTGCAGGATTTTTAGACACCAGCGGAAGCGTTTCCTTCATCTCGTACGAAGTTCCAAAATCTATTTCTTCTCGCGGCACGGCGATGGTAAGTCCCTGACGCTATAATTTGGGGCATGAAGATTGCGCTATTGGGGATAGTTCTTTCTGTCGCCACGATTTTTCCTGCGGCCGCTCAGACACCGACCTTCGACTCCAGTGGAAACGGCCTGCTCAACGGCACTTATTATTTCCGGGAAGTCTTCTACCTGATCGGCGACAACTCCGGAGACCTGAGCCGCGCGATTGCGCTCTACGGGAATGTCGCGTTCAACGGAAGTGGAACCTATACCATGACCGCCACGGTGGCCGACTCCAACGCGATCAGTCTGCAAAGCGGCACTTTGAGCGGCACCTATGCGATTTCGGCATCCGGTTACGGATATATCTCCAATCCGCTTTCAAACGGCGATTTTGTTTTCGGACTGGTCGCGCAGGGCGGCATCTTTGTCGGCAGCAGCACCGAGAGCGGTTTCAACGATATCTTTGTGGCCGCGCCATTATCCTCTCCGGTCCCCACCAATGCCAGCTTCAAGGGCAGCTACTCGGTCTCCTATATGGACCTGTCGAGCGGTAGCCCGCTCGGCGCGATTGGCGCTCTCCTCCAACTCAATCCCGATGGTGCGGGCAATCTCGGCAATGTCAGCATAAGCGGGTACTATGGCCAAAACGGGTCTAGCGTCATCACGCAGAGCGCGCCTGCCGTACGCTACACCTTTCAGAACGGTGCAGCCGTGGTGACCTTTCCCACCTCCAACACGCTCCTGGTCACGGGCCAGAAATACCTCTATATTTCGCCAGATGGAAACTTCGTCTTCGGCGGGTCGCCGACTTCGTGGGACATGTTCGTTGGTGTGCGCGCCGCCAGCAGCGCGCCCAATCTGGGCGGCCTCTATTACCAGGCGGGCATCGACGAGGATGACTCGCAACTGGCCAACGGCTTCGGCAATCTCGACACCTATTTCGGATCTTTCAACGCAGGCGGCGGCGCGATCATCGGCCACCAGCGGGTTGAGGACGTCTTCAATAGCGGCTCGCTCGATTACACCTACAGCGATGCATACAACGTCACGTCGAACGGGTCGTACAGTAACCCGGCGACGCGATACGTCGTGGGCGCGAACGGCATCCGCGTGGGATCGGGAATCGGTCCATTCCTCAGCCTGAACGTCGCTCTCCCGGCGCCATCGCTCAGTGGTTCCGGCGTCTTTCTCAATCCGCAAGGCGTAGTCAACGCCGCCAGTTCCGCGCCCTTTACCGCGGGCATCGCACCTGGAGAATTACTGACCCTGTTCGGCAGCGGCCTCTCGAACGACACGAAACTGGAAGTATTCTCGACGGTCCCGCTGCCGACGAATATCGCGGGCGTTCAGGTGTTGATCAATGGAGTGGCGGCGCCGCTACTGTACGTGAGCCCGAACCAGATCTCCGCGATTGTGCCTTACTCCACTACCACTGCGATTGCCCAGATCCAGGTATTCAATAACGGCGCTCCTTCGAACATCGTCACCAACTTTACCGCCACAACCGCTCCCGGCGTTCTCACCGCTTTGCAGGATGGGCTCGGGCCCGCGCTGGCCGAACATGGCGACGGCACGCTGGTAACCGAGGCACATCCGGCTCAACCCGGCGAGACGATTTCGGTTTTCCTCACCGGCCTCGGTGCGGTGATCCCGGCGATTCCCGACGGCACAGCGGCGCCGACGAATCCTTTCAGCCTCACGGTCAACACCATCACGGCATATGTAGGAGGGGTGCAAGCTACGGTTGGTTACTCGGGACTTGCGCCGGGCTTGGCCGCGCTTTACCAATTGAACATCACGATTCCCGGGACCGGCCTCACCGCGGGAGACAACGCCTTGGATGTTTCCGGCCCCGACGCGTACACGTCTGAAGCCATCATTCCGATCGGCACGGGCAGCGCGGAAGCCGCTCCGCTGCTGGCTGCCCCCGTGGCGCGATCGGTCGTCTCGCGCACGCGGCCTGCCGGCACTCGCGTGCGCCGCAAGCTCGATTATCACGGAGATCGCGAGAAGCGCTAGAGGGGTTGTGGCGCGGACACTCTTGTCCGCCGTCTCGACACTTCTGTCGAGACTTTTCAGGCGTCTGCTGAGTCAGGCCTTCGAAAACGCCTCGCGCGCGTGTGTCTTGTTTGGCTAACCCAAAAAGCGTCGACATGAGTGTCGACGCTACAAATACGAGTGCTTGCGCCACGCACCGCCTACAATCCTAATGTCTCCACGATCCCGTCGATATCGGCGGTGCGGACCCGGACCTCGCCTTGCATGTCGGCGGGCTTCTCGCGTTCGTCGAATGCCTGAAAGAGCGCTAATTTGGAGATGGCATATCGCTCGGTGGAGGAGAGCTCTCGGGTGTGGGATGCCTCCCAGCTACGTACCGCGTCGTCGCTCACCATCACCGACGTCGGCTGGTAGATCTTGCGGTCGGCGGACACGCTGAAGACGAATTCGGTGCCGTGGTCGCCGCCTGCTTGATAGTCGCGGTGCCCTTCGTAGAAGTATTGATAGACGTAACCGCTCTGGGCAGTGTAGATCTTCATACGACGTACGGCGGGGGCCCCGGTAAGGGGCTTGGGCTTCTTCTTGAAGAGGCTGCGAAACATGGTTCTTGCCTAAGGTGAACTCCCTCTCAGATAGCGGTTGCCGGTACTATTGACAAGCATAACAAGTAGGAGCAGACTGAAATTGGAATCAGGCCGGTACAGATTCCAAACGCCGTCTTTAAAAGCCAGCTCACCCCGAGTTGGCGGGAGGTGACATATAGAACCGGGCCAAGATGAGGGCGGTCTCATCTGCGGGAAAGTGAACAGGTAGTCCGGAAAATTTCGAACGATCGGAATCATCAAGCGCCTTGAAATTGCTGGCGCCTCCGCGCTCGACGCGCAGACACGATGACCGCTTTAAGGTTTTCCTAGTTCGCTTCCCGCAGATGACCGCCCTTTTTCCATTTTCCTGCAGTGTTTTCATCTACCCGCACCGGGTACTCCCCCGCACTGTTGTAAACTGGGATCTGCCCCCTTATGACATTGGCAGCGCCTCAGGAAATCGTTAGTGCTCATAGTCCCGACTCTGACGACGCCTTCATGTTCTATGGACTTGCGACCAAGAAGGTTCGATCGCCGAAAGTCTTCTTCCGCCACGTCTTGGAAGATATCGAGACATTGAATCGAAAGGCCATGGAAGGCCAATACGAGCTCAGCGCGATCTCCTATCACGCCTATCCGTACGTTGCCGACAAGTACGTCCTGATGGCCAGCGGTTCCAGCATCGGTGATGGATACGGTCCGCTGGTGATCTCCAGCCGCCCGCTCGAACCGGCCGAGCTGAAGGGAAAACGCATCGCCATTCCCGGGAAGATGACCAGCGCCTACCTGGCCTGCAAACTTTACCAGGAAGATTTCGAACCCGTCGTCACCCCCTTCGACAAGATCACCGAGGCTGTCCGCGAGCGGAGTGTGGATGCCGGCCTGATCATCCACGAGGCCCAATTAACGTTCGACCGCGAAGGCTTCCATCGCGTCGTCGATCTTGGACGCTGGTTCAAGAACACCTTCAATCTGCCGCTTCCGCTTGGCGGGAACGTGCTGCTTCGCTCCCTGGATGCGGACATCAAGAGCGAGTGCTGCCGCCTGATGCGCGAAAGTATACAATACGCGCTCGACAACCACGCCGCCGCTCTCGAGTACGCAATGCAATTCGCGCGCGACATGGAGCCCCGGCTCGCCGAGAAATTCGTAGGGATGTACGTCAACCACTACACGCTGGACGCTGGCGATACCGTCCCCCTGGCCGCCCAAAAGCTCCTTGACATGGGATTCGAGGCTGGTATCATTCCGCACCGGGTCACCGTCGAGTTCGTGCGGTAAGTTGCTACGAGCCGCGACAGTGAAGCTCAGCAAGCGATCACTGATCAGAGTGCGGGGACGCTCCCTCATGGTCGCAGCTCACGATTCTGACGAGCGAGCGCGTCAGCAAGCGTCTGGCGTACGGGCGTAACAGTCTTCAAAACAGCCCTTCAAAACGCAAATTTGATTTGCAGCTCCAACCTTCGATTGTTGGCGGTCTCGTAAAATCCTTCTCCATTCTGCGATCCGGCGATCTGGTTTGCCATTCCGAACAGCGGAGACGTGATATTTCCGATAATCGGTCCGGGATTGTTGTGATTGAGCAGGTTGCGGATCGACATCGAGATGGTCAGGTTGTAGCGACGGCTGGTGGAGGGAGTCCCGATAATTCGGCCGATCCCGCCGCCCGAAGCGGCCGCTGCCGCCGCACCCGCACCTGCAACCGCCGCGGGCCGCGATTCACTCGCCGACTTACGCTCGGCACCGAATCCGATGGTCTTCGCCAAGCGTAAATTCACCGTCAACAGCGCGGGACCTCGTCCATAATTGCGCGGTACCAGTGGCTCGCCCGGCGAAGGGTTGGGATCCAACAGGCCGTACGGCGTCAGCACCAGACCAGGCTTGCCGGCGGACGCGGATGCGAAGCCCGGCCGCGCGTTGAACAGCGTCGTGCCGTACAGATCGCTGCCCGATGTGATATCGAACGGTGCTCCGCTCTGCAGCACGACGAATGGACTGATGCGGATGTTCCACTTCATATTGATGGACCCGCCGATGGTCCCGCGATGCCGTACGTCGGTCAAAGCCGGGCCGTACTCGCCGCTGAAATTGTAGGGATTCGCCGGGAATGTGCCGATGCCGTCGGCATTGCTTCTGGCCCGGTTGAGCACATAGAATCCGAACAGTGAGAAACCAGAGTTCAATTTGGAGTTGACGTTGGTGATCAACTGGTTCTGATTGTAAAGGCCCGACGATTCCATCAGAAATACCGGCCCCGGCCGACCCAGAGGGAAGGCGCCGCTACCCGGAAACGGTGCGTTGATGTCGTTCGATCGCAGGGTATGCACGCCGTGGGAGTTGGTGTACGTCAAGGCCAGTGTCGTGTTCGCCGGTAACTGCCTCTCGAGCGATGCCACGCTCTGCATCAGGTAAGGCGCCCGCAGCCGCGAACTGATCTCCTGAATCGTCTGGGTACCCTGGAATCCCGCGAGCATCTCAACGGAAGGCAGCGCAGGAAAGAAATCCGGATTGGTCACCACGTACTGCTGCTGCACCACCCCGTTGTATCGCTGGGCGGTGAGAGTGTTGCTGAGCGGGAACCGGTCGTAGAACATCCCGAAACCCGCGCGCACCACGGTCTTCGGCGAACCATTCTTACCGTGCGGCGCCCACGCCACGGCCACTCGCGGCGCGATATCGCGATGATCGCTGATATTCGTCTGGGTCTCGTATCGCATTCCGAAGCTCAAGGTCAGGTTCGGCTTCGCGCGCCAATCGTCACCCGCGAAGATTCCGGCATCCATCTGGTGCACCGCGAGTTCCGGCATCCCCTGGCTGAGTGTGAATTGCGTCGCACCACCTCCCAAGGCGCGTACGCGATCTGGGGTCAGCCCCATCTGTTCGAAGAGCAGCGTCCGGCGATAGCGTTCGACCGGAGAAATCGCAATCATCGACCCATCGGGCAGCGGCTGATTGTTGGCATCCAGCGCGGGGCCCAGACCGTCGCCGCCAAAAGTGAATGTGCCGTTGAAGTTCTGGGGCGCTACGCTGTCGTCGGTCTGCCCCCGCAGCCGCACCCCGAACTTCCACGAATGGCTATGGTGAATCCCAGACGTATAGTTTTGCAATTCGAAGCTGTTTTGGGTGTCGGCAATTCCGCCGTTGGTGGCGCCGCCGCCATTGAACGCACCTAACACCTGCACAGCCGGGGCCAAGGTATTGGCCGTGAACTGGCTGGCCGACCGGTAATACTGGAAGCGCGTCTCGTTGATGCTCGATCCCAGCACGGCAGTCTCAGCCGCCTGCACCGTCTGATTCAGGTAGTGTGTCGCATACCCGCGCGAGATCAGGTCGAAGCCTCCGATCCCCGCGTCCTGTGCACCGGCGCGCGTCACGCCGTATCGGAACATCAAGGTGTGGTTGGGGCTCAGTTGATAATCCACTCGCGGCGTCGCGCGCGTATAACGTCCCGCCGTCGTAATCACGCTGTTGAACGGATCGATCGCGAAAGTCTGCGGATTAACCACCACGCCGTTGGTGATCGATCCGTTGTCCACCATATTCCGTTGCGCGTCGAGGGTGAATGACGCACGCTTCGAGAGCGGTCCTCCGGCAGTGCCTTCGAATTCCTGGAGCAGGAACGGCGCCTTCTGGTCGGCGTATGGATTGCGCGAATTCCAGGCTTGCGTTCCGAGATTGTAGTTGACGTTGCCGCGGTACTTGTCGGCGCCGGGCTTCGTGAAAATCTCGATGCGGCCCAGCCCCAGCTTGTCGTACTCCGGCGCGAAAGGATTCTGATTGATGCGGATTTCGCGAATCGATTCCTTGGGGGGCAGTTCTCCGCCGCTGAAGCCGTCGATGAAGATCGAGCCGCCGTTGGGACCCGCGGCCGGACCGGCGAGTGCCTGCAGGTCGGCGAGCAGATCGTCGGGATCGTCCGACAGCGCCTGCAAGTCGTCGCCGGTCAGCACGACGGCGCTCGCGTTGTTCGACGCGGCCGTGCTCACTGATGGCCCCGCGGTGTCCTGTACAGTTACGCGTTGCGTCACCGAGACTACGCGCAACTGTAGATTCAATGTCTGGGTCGCGGCCTTGACCGACACTTTCGCGGGCTGGGGTAATGCCAGTTGTGCGGCGGACGCTTGTATCGTGTAATTGCCGGGGGCAAGCGCAGGAAACGAGTAGGAGCCGTTACTATCGGTGGTGGTGAGCGAAGACTTTTGGTCAGGTCCAGTGAGGACGACCGTGGCTCCGGTCACGATCGCGCCGCTTTGGTCGGTAATCTGACCTCGAAGCGCCCCGGTTTGCGCGGAGATGACTAAGGGAAGAAGCAGTGCCAGGAATGTGGAGCAGATCACCCGACTTCGGTGTCCGAAGATTGTGGTGAGTACCGCACATTGAGTGGACGCCTGAAAAGTCTCGATACGAGCGCCGAGACGGCAAACGGGAGTGGTCTTGGGCTCCTTCGCCGCCATGGATTGCGTTGAAAGCGGCGGGTTCGCCAGGTAGATAGGCTCGGCCACGGCGACACGCCGCGCCTCCCCAACCCCTAACCCCCAACCCCTGCTTTCAAGGGTGTTTGCGCCACGACCCACATCACTCGAGATTCTTTTGCACTTTGGGAGGGTGATGCTCATGCGGATCCAACCATGGGGTCAAGGGACGATTATCCGACTTTTCGAATGAACACACGATGAACCGGAAGAAGCGCTAGTGCCCCGGAATGGCCGGATCCGGACTGACGGGCACCAGGGCATCGTTCGTCCAGGTGAAGACCGCATCGGCTTTCGCGATCTCCGCCGGCGTGACCGGCGTCTGCTGATTCAAGTACACCTGAACTTTGCGATCTCGAAACCAAAGTTCCGCGATCAGTGCCATATCGAACCCGCCGTGCCATGGATCGTCGAGGAAGATTACCGTGCCCCCGGGACGCAGCTTTGGCTTTACCGCCTGGAATTGGGAGATTGCCTGGGCCGTCACGGGAGAGAGTTTGGGAATCGCGCTCACGATCCATTTCTCCTTGAAGCTCCATGCGCCATAGGCCGCCGCGAGCAGGCCGAGCGCATACAGTAGAGCATGCGCGCGCGCCTCGCCGATGCGGCGGAAAAGCGGCTCCTCGGAAATCACACGCGCCGCGCTCCGTAGCCAGTCAGTGAACAACGTCGCGGCGAGCAGGGCCCAACCCGCCAGGGTCACGTACAGATTCGCCTGCTCCCGGCCAATCAGAAACATCACCGGGATCGGCGTCAGCAGCACGTAAAACCAACAGAAGCGAAGCACCGGCCGATTGCGCCGCCAGGCCATGTACGTCACCACCACCCAGATGGCGAGAGTGGCCCATCCGTTCAGCCTCTCCACCTGATAGAACAAATTGCTGAGGTAGCGTTCCTGGAAATCCGCGAAACGCGCCCACGAATAGACCGGACGGTAAGCCGGATTCTTCATAAGGCCATAAGATCCGAAAGCCTTCCCGTAGACACAGATCGCATCCAGCAGTGCCGCGAAACAGAAGCCCCTGCCCGGTCCGCCCAGCCATTCGCGCAACTCCTTCCACTGCCGGGGCGGCACGCCGTGAAACAGCCATTCGTATGCCAGCAGCATCGCCGGCAGAGTGAGTGCCATCTCTTTGGAATTCAGCGCGCACAGATAGAGCAACAGAAACGCCGTCATCTGCCAGCGCGAAAGGAGTCCGCCCTTGCCGCGAACTCCCGCATAAAGAGCCAGGGTTGCCCAATAAAAGATGCCGCAGAAGACGTCGCCAACGTACACGGTGTTGTAGTACAGGTTCGCCATGCCGCCGTGATAGCAGGCGATCAGCGCCGCCGCCGCAGCCGTCCATTCATCCGCGCCAAGCGCTCGCGCCAGGCGATAGAGTTGATATGCACCGATCCATAGCAGAACCAGCAGGACGGCGTGATATGGCGCAGGGTCGAGCCCGCGCGTGAGAAAAAGCGGCAGATAAAAGAAGCCGTTCATCGGCCGAAAGTATCCACGCCACAACATGATCTGCGAGACGAAGAAGCGTACCGGAGAGGGATGGAAATAGATGTGGATGGCCTGCATGTCGTCGGCCGCAAACGGCGCATGCAGGCCGTCGTGCGTCACGAAAAGGAAATAAGCGGTGAACAGAAGAACGATCGCCGCTTTGACTCCCCGTTTCTGCATGAATCATGGTATCGCATGCTTGCATTCTCGCTGTGCCGATTCGCACCGGGCTTGACACCCAGGCCTTCTCCTATTGCGTTACCCCGCGCCAGTGTTGTAAGATCGCGCATCGCCACCATGCGTAGACTCCTGAGCCTGCTGCTCGCCGCATCTCCGCTAGTCGCACAGCCTCCCGCCACAACAGCGCCCGCCGGCCAACCCGCCGCTCCTGCTGCTGCCGCCGCAGCCAACCAGGGCATCGATCTCGACCGTGTCCTCAAGCAAGTCGACGACCTCATGTGGCACATGACGCTGGGCGACATTGCAGAAGTCGACAAAGTCGAATACACCAGCCTTCCGCCCGCACACGTAGCCAATCCGCGCGTGCCTGGAGCCACGAATCCGCTCATCATCCGTGCTTATACCTTCATCCCCAAAAACCTCGACCGTTCCAAGCCGCAGCCCCTCATCGTTTTTGCCCATCAAGGCATTCACGCGAACTCCGATACGCGCGACGCGCACGTCTTTCGCGAGCTCCTCCAGCAGGGCTATTCGATCATTTCCTCCGACTATCGCGGCAGCACCGGCTACGGCCGGGGATTCTACGAACAGATCGATTACGGCGGCCGTGAAGTGGATGACGTATATCTGGGAATGCAGTGGATGCTCGAGACCTACCCGTTCCTCGACGCCAAACGAGTTGGTATCATCGGCTGGAGCCATGGCGGGTTGATCACGCTCATGAACATCTTCCAGCATCCGCAGTCCTACGCAGTGGCCTATGCGGGCGTGCCCGCCAGCGACCTGGTGGCGCGCATGGGCTACGAACCGGAATCCTATCGAGCGCTCTATTCCGCGCCCTACCACATTGGCAAAACTGTCCGCGAAGACATCGGCGAATACCGCAAACGCTCCCCGGTCACGCACGCCAAAGAGCTGCAGACGCCGCTACTGATCCACACCAACACCAACGACGAAGACGTGAACGTGCTCGAAGTAGAGCACTTGATCGAAGCCCTCAAAGCTGAAGGCAAGAAATTCGAGTACAAGATCTACCAGGACGCTCCGGGTGGGCACTACTTCAATCGCACCGACACCAAGCTGGCCAGGGAATCGCGACGCGAAATTTACCGGTTCCTGTCGGGCTATTTGCACCCGGCCGCGCCCATGAATTAAGGTTTATTCATTGACCCTTTTGATTTCATACGGTTACAATGTTGACTAGGGGAACTGGATTCCAGGGGCTATGTTAACGGACCCGCCGCTCAAAACCAGACATCACGAGATTCTGAGCTCGATCGTCCGTGCGTATATTGAGACCGGCGAACCTGTCGGCTCGCGCACCCTTTCGAAGACTCGGAACAACGAACAGCTCAGCCCGGCCTCGATCCGAAACGTCATGGCGGATTTGGCTGATGAAGGTTATCTTTCGCAGCCGCATACCTCGGCGGGCCGGATTCCTACGGAGAAGGCTTTTCGCTTCTATGTGCGGTCGCTGACCGCCAGCCGTGTGGCCTACTCGGAAACTGAGCGCCTGCGCTGTGAGTTCAGCGGACTGCACACCATCGGTGCGCACGTCGAGCGCTCCAGCTACATTCTGATGGAGCTGACGCGAAACGTCGGAATCGCCGCTGCGATTCCGGCCACGGCGCAGGAGCTCGATCAGATCGAACTGATCCCCCTCTCCGATCGTCGAGTCCTCACCGTGGTGGCGACGCGCGACCATATCGTGCGCAACCGCGTGGTGTCGCTCGACCAGCCGATCTCGCCAGACGAGTTGGCCTCCATCCGCAATTACGTAAACCGGAATTTTGCCGGATGGCAGCTCGGCGAGGCGCGCCGCGAACTGCTGCGCCGCATGATCGAAGAGCGTGCGCTCTATGACGCCATGATGCGCAATATCCAGGTGTTGTACCAGAAGGGGCTCCTGGATGTGGATACCTCTCCCGAAGTCCACATGGAAGGCGCATCCAACCTGCTCGGCCTGGATTTACATCTGACTCGCGAAAAGCTGCGTGAGTTGTTGCAAGCCCTGGAAGAAAAGCAGCGTCTCATTGAGTTGCTCGATCGCTTTCTCGAACAACCCGCGGGTGAGTTGGAAGTGCATGTCGGACTGGAACAGGCTCACCCGGCAATGAAAGATCTCTCACTCATCGGGATGACTGTGCGGATGCGTAGTGGCCTGCCCGCCAAGGTGGCGGTACTCGGACCGATGCGCATGCACTACGAACGGGCGATGGCCGCAGTCCTGCAGATCAGCCGGGCGTTGGAGCACGCGCAGTTTTGAAGCCCTGGATCAACCGTTTTGAGCGCTTTGTTAAACTAAGAAAAGTGGAAACGAATAACCCCGAACCGAATATTGCCGAAGTGTCTCCAACAGACGCGGCGCCTGCGCCTGAGACGACTACACCAGCCGAGACTCTGGAGGGTCAACTGGCGGCAGTAATCGCGGAGCGCGACCAGCTCGCGGCGGAAAAAGCCGAGCTTGGCGATCGCATGCTCCGCGCCCGTGCCGAATTTGACAACGCGCGGCGTCGCGCCGAGCGCGAACGCTCGGACTATTTGCAGTTTGCCGCCATGGATCTGGTGCGCGAAATCTTACCCATCCTCGACGACTTCGAGCGTGCCTTGAAGGTGGAGACCGCCGATCGCGATTACGCCAAAGGCGTCGAACTGATCTATCAGCGAATGGCAGACACCGTCAAAAGGATGGGCCTGGAACCAATCGAAACCGAGGGCAAGCCCTTCGACCCCAACCTCCACCAGGCGGTGGAGCGCGTGCAAACCGAAGATGCTGACGATCAGACAATTCTGGGTGAGTACCAGAGAGGCTATAATTTCAAAGGCAAACTTCTTCGGCCCGCGATGGTCAAGGTTGCAGTGAGGCCGTAAAACAGTGGCTACTGTGTCGAAAAGAGATTACTACGAAGTTCTGGGTGTCCCCAAGGACGCCGGCGATGCCGACATCAAGGGTGCGTACCGCAAGTTGGCTCGCCAATATCATCCCGATCACCACCCCGACGACCCCACTTGCGAAGAGAAGTTCAAGGAAGCTTCCGAGGCGTACAGTGTGCTCAGCGATGCGCAGAAGCGGGCCGCCTACGACCGCTTTGGTCACGCCGGGCTGCAGAGCACCGGACAATCGGGATTCAACCCCGAGGCTTTCACCGATTTCAGCGATATTTTGGGTGATTTCTTCGGCTTCGGCGACCTCTTCGGCGGGACCGGAGGAGGCGGCCGCCGGCGCGGACGCGCGCAGCGCGGCGAGGACGTCCGCTACGACCTGGAACTCAGCTTCGAAGAGGCCGTCCACGGTCTGACTGCCGAGATCCAGGTACCCCGCATGGAGCGCTGCACCCAGTGCTCCGGAACCGGAGCCGAACCGGGCAGCAAACCGACCAGTTGTCCAACCTGCAACGGCCGCGGCGAGGTGATTTATCAGCAGAGCTTCCTCTCCATCCGCCGCACCTGCGGTTCCTGCGGCGGAACCGGACAGATCATCCGCAATCCCTGCAGCCAATGCCGTGGGCACGGCTATCAGCAGGTACATCAGAAGCTCAAGGTCAACATTCCGGCCGGCGTGGACGACGGAACCCGAGTCCGCCTGACGAACGAAGGGCAGCCGGGCCCCAATGGCGGCCCTCCCGGCGACTTGTATGTTTTTCTGAAGGTCCGGCCGCATTCCTTCTTCGAACGCCAGGAAGCCGATCTGCATTGCACCATTCCGCTAAACATGGCGCAAGCCGCCCTCGGCTGCGAACTCGACGTGCCCACCCTCGAGCAGCCCTACCGGCTGAAGATTCCCGAAGGAACGCAATCGGGATCGCAATTCCGACTGCGGCATAAGGGGGTTCCGTTGCTCAACGGCGGCGGACGCGGTGACCTCTACATTCACGTCGCCGTGAAGATTCCGACGCGCCTCTCGCGCGAGCAGAAGAAGCTTCTCGAGCAACTCCGGGAAACGCTGCCAGTGGACAACGCCCCGACGGAGAAGGGCCTTTACGAGAAGGTAAAGGACTTCTTCTCGTAGCAGTAACGCTCCCTTACGGTCGCGGCTCGTAACTACCCAAATAGGTTCTTGCGAGCCGCGCGCTTAAGCCAGCGACCTGCCTATTTCTCCGCGTGGGATTCACGTTGCTTGCGAGCCGCGCGCGTAAGCAAGCGACCTTTCCTTCCGCTCGTCCGCTACCGTCTTCCGCTCCCTCATCCACGCGGGATTCGCGTGCTTGCGAGCCGCGCGCGTAAGCAAGCGACCTCCACTCCCGCTCGTCCGCAACCTTCCGCTCCCTCATCCACGCGGGATTCGCGTGCTTGCGAGCCGCGCGCGTCAGCAAGCGACCTCCCCTCCCGCTCGTCCGCAACCTTCCGCTCCCTCATCCGCGGGATTCATGTTGCTTGCGAGCCGCGCGCGTAAGCAAGCGACCTGCCTATTTCTCGTCGTAACCGCGGAGCCTGCGGATCCAGATGTTCCGGTAGCGCACGGGATTATTGTGATCCTGTAGTTCGAGCGGTTCCTCCGCACCATGCGGCGTGTAGTGGGCCACCTGGCGATACACCATCGGACCCATCAGTTCTTTGTGATTCTGCACCAGCACGCCGTTGTAGAACACTGTGGCGTAGGCTTTCTTCACCACCTGCTCCCCCTCGAATCGCGGCGCCTCGAAGACGATGTCGTAGGTGTTCCACTCACCCGGCCTGCGCGCGGGAGTCACCAGCGGCGGCCACTGTCCGTAAATCGCTCCTGCACCGCCGTCCGCATAGGTGGGGTTGTCCCACATATCCAGCACCTGAATCTCGTAGCGGCTCATGATCAGCACACCGCTGTTTCCGCGTCCCTGACTGTTGCCGGTCACGGTCGTCGGCGAACTCCACTCCACGTGCAACTGGCAATCGCCGAACTTCTCGCGCGTGAACAGGCCGCCGGTGTGAGGCCCCACTTCGAAATACCCGTCGCCCACTTTCCATTGCGCGTCTATCGGCTTCTCACGATCGGCGCCCGTCCCATACTGCATCCACTTCGACAGATCTTTGCCATCGAACAGGACGATCGCGTCCGAAGGAGGTGCTCCCGGTGTAGCTCCCGGCGTGATCACCCGCGGATGCGGCCGGTCGGGGTCGTGTACGTGGTACGGCAGCCCAGGCAGCATTGGCGTATCGGTAAATCCCAGATCGCCGTTGCTCTTCTTCGGCGTCTGCTGCGCACTGGCGCTCCCCACTACCATCGACCACGCGGCTACAAAGACCAGGGTTTTTCGACTCATATCGGAATCCTATCACTGTGACGCGCTGGCAGGATGGCGCACCGCATCGACAGTGCCGTTACACGCGATCGGGAGTACGTGGTCCCGGGTGAGTGGAGCAAGCTTCAGGCCGGCCGGTGGATGGACTGGATCCACCCATACGATCTCCTCGATCTCGGCTGACGCGCCAATCGCCCCGGTCAGTTCCAATCTGTAGAGTTCGGCCTCCACAACGCACTGCTCTTCGTTGGCAGCCGGCGCGACAAACACGCCGAGGTAGCGGGCGCCCTGGACGTCGAACCCGCATCCCAGCTCTTCGCCCAGTTCGCGCTCGAGCGCGGCCAGGTGCGATTCGCCGGCATTGCGCTTGCCGCCCGGCTGCATGAAGGCCCGGGTCCCGCGCTTGCGCACCAGGAGCACCCGCGATTCGCGATCCTGGACCAGCGCCGCCACCACGCGGCTGACGCCTCGCGCTCCGCTGAACTTGGCTGGAGGAGCCGCGTATCCCAGAAAGGCGTCCACCATCGCGCCGGCGTCGGATTCGAATACCAGCATGGACGCATGGTCGTTGCGCAGAAATCCCTCCGTCGCCATGCGATCGATCATCGCCCGCATGGGATCGTAGTAGCCGTCGGTATTCAGAAAGCCGCAGGGCTTCTGGTGGATCCCCAATTGCGCCCACGTCCACTGTTCGAAGATCTCCTCCAGAGTACCCGCGCCGCCCGGCAGCGCCACGAATCCATCGGAGAGATCGGCCATGCGCAACTTGCGTGCGTGCATGGTCTCGACAGTGTGAAGTTCGGTAAGCCCGGTATGCTGGATTTCGCGGTCGATTAGTGCCTGCGGCATGACGCCGATCACCCGGCCGCCTGCCGAGAGCGCGCTATCGGCCACCACACCCATCAGTCCGATGCGGGCGCCGCCATAGACCAGATCGATTCCGCGCTGGGCCAGGGTCCTTCCCATTTCCCGCGCCGCCGCCGAATATTGCGGGTCTATGCCGGAACTCGAACCGCAGAAAACACATATTTTCATCATTGTTTGACTTCGTTGGAAGCGTCTGCCCGAGAGGATTAACCCTTATGATAACGTGTGCGAAGTCACGGACGTCCAGCTGTCGCCGCTCCCCACGTGTGGACCGCTCTCTGATAAGATCTCGAACGATGGCGCGCAAAGCGATCCTGGCGATCGGTGTATTGACCCCCGTATTTTCTGTGGGATGGATGGCAGCAACGCCGCAGAACGCACCTGCGATCGATTTCGTCCGCGACATCCAGCCCATCTTCTCCGCGTCCTGCTATGCCTGTCACGGCCCGCAGTTGCAATCCGGCGGGTTCCGTCTCGACACTCGCGCCGCTGCCCTCGCAGGCGGCAAATCGGGCAAGGCCATTGAGCCCGGCGCCTCCGCCCACAGTCTTCTTCTCAAACGCATCGCCGGAGATGCAGGCCTGCCGCGCATGCCGCTTGGTGGACAGCCTCTCTCCTCCGATCGCATTGAACTGATCCGCCAGTGGATCGATGGCGGCGCGCCATGGCCCGAAACCACCACCGCCGCCGCGCCGGCCAAGCGCCACTGGGCGTTCATCGCGCCCGTTCGACCTGCCGTCCCGCGCCCCAGCAGCGCAGACTGGGTCCGCACACCCATTGATGCCTTCGTCCTGGCGCGCCTCGATCGCGAGAACCTCCATCCCTCCTCCGAAGCCGATCGTGCCACGCTCCTCCGTCGCCTGAGCCTAGACCTCATCGGCCTTCCGCCGACCCCTGTCGAACTCGACGCTTTCCTGGCTGACCAAAGCCCTAATGCTTACGAGAAGCAGGTCGATCGCCTCCTCGCCTCGCCTCATTACGGCGAGCGTTGGGGACGCATCTGGCTGGATGCCGCCCGCTATGCCGATTCCAACGGCTACGAAAAGGACGCCCCGCGCTTCGTCTGGTATTACCGGGACTGGGTCATTCGAGCGCTCAACCGCGACCTGCCCTACAATCAGTTCGTCATCGAACAGATCGCCGGCGATCTGCTGCCGTCACCGACCCAAGACCAGATTGTCGCCACCGGCTTCCTCCGCAACTCCATGCTCAACGAGGAAGGCGGCATCGATCCCGAGCAGTTCCGCATGGAAGCCATGTACGACCGCATGGATGCCATCGGGAAGGGCATTCTCGGGGTCACCATCCAGTGCGCCCAGTGTCACAATCACAAGTACGACCCGCTCTCGCAGGAAGAGTATTACCGCCTCTTCGCCTTCCTGAACGACACACACGAAGCCAACGTGGCCGTCTACACGCCCGAGCAGCAGATGAAGCGCGCCGAGATCTTCCGCCGCACCGCGGAGGTCGAGGCCGACCTGCAACACCGCAATCCCGATTGGCCCGCGCGCATGGCCGCCTGGGAGGAGCAGGTCAAGGCGAATCAGCCTGCATGGACGGTCCTGCGTCCCACGGTCGATACCGAATCCACCGGCGGCGAGCAGGAGTTGCCGATGAAGGACGGATCGATGCTCGCGCAAGGCTATGCCCCCACCAAGCACACCGTCAAGTTCAGCGCCAGGATCGAAGTGCCCCAAGTCACCGCGATCCGCCTGGAATTGCTTACCGACCCCGAACTGCCCAATGGCGGCCCCGGCCGCTCCATCAAAGGTACGGGCGCTCTGACTGAATTTCAGGTGGAATCGGCGCCCGCCGAAGCGACCGACAAATTCACCAGGCTCAAAATCGCCAGCGCCACCGCCGATCTCAATCTCCCCGAAACTCCTCTTGAGCCCAAGTTCGATGACAAGAGCGGCAAGCGCCGCACCACGGGTCCCATCGACTTCGCGATTGACGGCAACGACGATACCGCCTGGGGCATCGACGCCGGCCCCGGCCTGCGCAATCAGCCTCGCAATGCGGTCTTTCGTCTGGAAAAGCCGATCTCCAACGCTCAAGGCGTCATCCTGCGAATCGGCCTCAAACAGAATCACGGCGGCAGCAACTCCGACGACAACGAGAACAACAACCTGGGCCGTATCCGCCTCTCGGTGACGGGCGCCCAGGACGCCGTCGCCGATCCCCTGCCCCGCAACGTGCGCGAACTTCTCAGCGTCCCGCGGGACCAGCGTTCGCCTGCGCAAACCCGCGCCATCTTCTCCTATTTCCGCACCACCGTCCCCGAATGGCGCGCGGAGAACGACGCCATCGCGGCACTTTGGCGCGAACACCCCGAGGGCTCGCTCCAACTGGTCCTCTCCTCGCGTGGCGACGATCACCGCGAGACCCACATCCTCAAGCGCGGCGACTTCCTCCAGCCGGATCGCGCGGTCCAGCCTGGTACGCCCGCGTTTCTCCACCCCATGCCGGCTGGCGAGCCCAACCGCCTCACGTTCGCGAAGTGGCTGGTGGATCGCAACTCGCCCACCACCGCCCGCTCGCTGGTGAATCGCGTCTGGCAGGCTTACTTCGGAATCGGCATCGTCGCGACGGCCGAAAATTTCGGGACGCAATGCGAAACGCCCTCTAACCAGGAACTCCTCGACTGGCTCGCTGTCGAGTTCATGGACTCCGGTTGGAGCCTCAAAAAACTCCAGCGCCTGATCGTTACTTCGTCCACCTACCGGCAGTCATCGAAAATCACGCCTGAACTGCTCTCGCGCGATCCCGACAATCGCCTGCTGGCGCGCGGTCCTCGTTTCCGTGTCGATGCCGAGATCGTCCGCGACATCGCACTCTCCGCGAGCGGCCTGCTCAACGCGGAGGTCGGCGGTCCCAGCGTCTATCCGCCCGCCCCCGCATTCCTCTTCCAGCCGCCCGCCAGCTACGCCCCGAAGACCTGGAAAGTCGCCGAGGGTCCCGACCGCTATCGCCGCGCACTCTACACCTTCCGTTTCCGCTCCGTTCCATACCCAATGCTGCAGGCTTTTGATGCCCCCAATGGCGAGATGTCGTGCGTGCGCCGCGCACGCTCGAACACGCCGCTGCAAGCGCTCACCACACTCAACGAGACGCTCTTCGTTGAATCCGCGCAGGCCCTCGCGCGCCGCACTCTCACCGCCTCCAAAGATGACGCTGCCCGAGTCGCCTACGCCTTCCGCCTCGCCACGTCGCGAACTCCCACCGCGGACGAAGCTGGAGTGCTCACCGAGCTGCTGCACAAAGAAGAAGCGCGTATCGCGGATGGATGGGTGGATGCGCAGCAATTCGCCGGCATCCACAACCCCACGCAAGCGGACCTGCCCGCCGGCGTCAACCCCAAACAGCTAGCCGCCTGGACCGCCGTAGCGCGGGTCATCCTAAACCTCGATGAAACCATCACCAAAGAGTAACGAGTCGTCGATAAGCCCGCCGAATCACATCACCCGCCGCTGGTTCTTCCAGCAATGCGGCGTGGGCGTAGGAGCCGCCGCCCTCACCCACCTGCTCGCCGAAGCCGGCCTCGCTGCCGACGATCCCCTGGCTCCGAAAAAGCCCCACTTCGCACCCAAAGCCGAACACGTCATCTTCCTGTTCATGGCCGGCGCCCCCAGCCATCTCGAGCTCTTCGACAATAAACCGCAACTCGCGAAGTTCGATGGCACCCTTCCGCCCGCCGACCTGCTCAAGGGCTATCGCGCGGCCTTCATCAACCCCAACTCCAAGCTGCTCGGTCCCAAATTCCAGTTCCGGCGTTACGGCCAGAGCGGCACGGAGCTCTCCGAACTGCTGCCTTACACCGGTGAGATCGCCGACGATATTGCAATCGTGAAATCGATGGTCACCGACGCGTTCAACCACGCGCCCGGTCAGCTCCTCATGAACACCGGCACGATGCAGTTCGGCCGCCCCAGCATGGGCGCCTGGGTGCTCTACGGACTCGGCTCCGAAACCAGAGACCTGCCCGGATTCGTCGTCTTCAGCTCCGGCACCAAAGGTCCCAGCGGCGGCGACAGTTGCTGGGGCAGCGGCTTCCTGCCGACCGTCTACCAGGGCGTCCAGTTCCGCAGCGCGGGCGACCCCGTCCTCTACCTCTCAAACCCGCCCGGCGCCGACCAGCAACTCCAGCGCGACTCCCTCGACGCGCTCACCCGCCTCAATCGCATGCGCCTCGACGTTACCGGCGATCCCGAGATTGCCACCCGCATCAACTCCTTCGAGATGGCGTTCCGGATGCAGGCCGTCGCGCCCGACCTCATGGACATCAGCAAGGAGTCCAAGGAGACACTCGAGCTTTACGGCGCCGAGCCAGGCAAGCCATCCTACGCCAACAACTGTCTGCTCGCCCGCCGCCTGGTCGAGAAGGGAGTTCGGTTCGTCCAGCTTTATCACGAAGCCTGGGACCAGCACTCCAATCTCGTCAAGGATCTCCGCAAGAACTGCCTCGCCACAGACCGCGCGTCCGCCGCGCTGATCAAAGACCTGAAGCGCCGCGGACTGCTCGACAAAACGCTCGTCGTCTGGGGTGGGGAGTTCGGCCGCACCCCCATGGTACAGGGCGGCTCGGATGGCCGCGACCATCATCCCAACGCCTTCACCATGTGGATGGCCGGTGGCGGGATCAAGCCCGGCGTGCGCCTCGGCGAAACCGACGACATCGGCTTCAACGTCGCCAAAGACCGGGTGCACGTTCATGATCTTCACGCCACCATGCTCAAGCTCCTGGGCTTCGACCACACGCGCCTGACGTACAAATTCCAGGGGCGTCCGTTCCGGCTCACAGACGTGGAAGGCAACGTCGTCAACGCACTTCTCGCCTGATTCCTCAAAGGCGCCGGCCTTGGCGCTCTTCCGTCAAACCATTTCACAGAATGGTTGACGCTGAATCGGACGAAATCGAGTCACCATCGAAATCGTGCCGCTCGATGAAGGATGCGAGCGAGCAATGATCAATGCACGCCGCGTAGCTGGATGCCAATGTAGGCCATCGTCAGGCCGATGATCACCACCACCGAAATCCAGGAGCCGAGGTTCAGCCACCGCGGATTGATCCATTCGCCCATCAACTCCCTTTTGTTGATCAGCAGGATCATGAAAATCAGCACGAGCGGAAGCAGCATTCCATTCAAGACCTGCGAGAAGAGAATCATCTGCACCAGCGGGAATCTCGGGATCAGCACGAGGCCGGCGCCTACTACGATCAGCAGCGTGTACAGAAAATAAAAGATCGGCGCCTCGCGCAGCCTGCGATTCACACCCGATTCGAACCCGAGACCCTCGCACACCGAGTACGCCGTGGAGAGGGGCAGAATGCACGCCGCAAAGATGGAGGCGTTGAACAGGCCCGCACTGAAGAGCAGGAATGCGTATTTGCCGAATGGCTTCAACGCCAGCGCGGCCTCGGACGCATCCTGAATGTCCCTCGGCGAATTGCTGTAGGCGCCGGCGCAGGCCACGATGATAAAGAACGCGACCACGTCCGTGACGATACAGCCGACGATCACTTCCACCCGGGAAGCCGCGTATTCCTTGACGGAAACGCCCTTTTCGACGACCGCCGATTGCAAATAGAACTGCATCCATGGCGCGATGGTCGTACCCACCATGCCGATCAACATGTAAATGTAGCCCGGATCGAGCATCAGTTTGGGCTCGATGCTGCGAATGGCGGCCTCTTTCCAGTCGGGCTTTACCAGAAATCCGGAGATGACGTAGCTGATGTACAGAACGCAAGCGAAGAGAAATATCTTCTCAACGCTCTGATAGTTGCCTTTTACCACCAAAAACCAGACGGCCAGAGCCGATAGCGGGACGGTCAGATACTTACTGATGCCGAAAAGTCCCAGGGAACTGGCCACTCCGGCAAATTCGGACATCACGTTGGCGAGGTTCACCAGGACCAGCAATGCCATTACTACGAAGGTGATGCGCAGCCCGAACTCTTCGCGGATCAGGTCGGAGAGCCCCTTGCCCGTGACGGCGCCCATCCGCGAGCACATCTCCTGCACGATAATCAGGAGCACCGTTATAGGCACGAGCGTCCAGAGAGGCAGGTAGCCGAAACGCGCGCCCGCGGCCGAGTACGTGTAGATACCGCCCGAATCATTATCAACGTTGGCGGTGATAAATCCCGGGCCCAGCACCGCGATAAACAGCAGGATGTGGTAGCGAAAGCGATTGAGGAGTTCTTTCATTCGCTACCTCTGCCTCAGGATCGTGATGATATCGTCGGCGGTGATCACTCCAGCCAGTTTGCCCTCTTCATCCACCACTGGCAGGGTCAGCAGATTGTATTTATCGAATAACTCAGTCACCCGATCCTGTTTCTCATCTACCGGCACCTCGATGCGGGTTTCACTGGCGAGATCCTTCAGTTTGTCACCCGCCGACGCGACGAACACGCGCGCCAGCGGAATGGAGGCCGAGAGCCGTCCTTCCGAATCCACCAGGAGCAGGGTGTTGAGACCCTCCAGCAGGTCCTCGTTTCCACGTAATGCCGAGAGCGCGTCCATTACCGTGGCGTTCTCATGCAACGACACGTATTCCGTGTTCATCATGCCGCCGGCCGTGTCCTCTTCAAACTCCAGTAACTCGCGGACCTCGGTCTTGGGCGCCGAATCCATTTCCTCCAGAATCCCCTCGGAAGTCTCTTCTTCGAGTTCGGAGAGGATGTCCGCGGCTTCATCGGGAGACATCTCCTCGACGATATCGGCGGCTTTTTCCGGCTCCAGCGCTTCCAGGATGCTGGCTTGCACCTTGGGATCCTCGACTTCGGTCAGTGCATCGGCCGCAGCCTCGCTGTCGATCGTCTCGAAGATCGCCTCGCGTTCGGCGGGGCTCAACTCCTCGACGATATCGGCCAAATCCGCCGGATGCATTTGCTCCAACTTCTGGTAATCGATGTTCAAACGCAGACGGCGAAGCGGATCAGGCTCCAGAACATTGGCAAAATCCCAACGAATCGAGTTGGGGGGAATCGGCTCCTGCAGCCGCCGGATCCAACCAGGCGGCAGCGCTCCCTGGCAGAGTCGCCGAAAGATACTGCGAACGCCGATGTCGACCTCCAGCACAGAGAGCGAATCGCGGCCGCCTTCGGCGCGAATCTCCATGGTGATATCGGTCACACGGACCACTTTGCGCCCGGTGACATCGATAATCTGCTGGTCGAGCAGGTCGCGCCCGATACGCAGCATGTATTCGTCGTCGTGATAGGGGGTGAACAGTTCGTCGCTGAGGGAGATGCCTTTTCCGAGGGAGACGGAATGAATCTGATCGAAGCGTACGGTCATCCACGCATAACCGCCGCCAATCAGGAAACGATCGATCCGGGCCGGGTGCACGAGGGGAACGATAGCGGCATCGCGGACCCTGCCAATGCGCCGGCCCTTGAGGTCCAGCACCGGCATGGACAGCAGTTCGGTAAAGTACAGGAAGCGGTCCGCCATCGAAATGTTCCCGCGCCACAGAGCCCGAGCGCGCGATTCAGAACAACTTCCGACTTTGGTCCTTCGAGTGCGCTCTACACGAGTTATTGACGCCTATTCCAATATGGCGCATTGGGTTGCGCCGTCGCAAGGAAAAAAGCAGAGGCAAAAAGATAGCAGGGAGGGGCCGGGCCCTGGAAGAGAGGAGGCGCTTCGCGGCAGGGAACGTTCTGTGGTTCTTTCGGTGCTTCTACAACGTGGGTAAACAGGCGGCTTCTCCCCGGCCCGGACCCCTCGGCCTCTGGCTCCCGACTATACTGGTTCGACATGAAGCGCATTCTGCTCACATTCCTGGTCCTCACTTCCGCAGGGACGGCGAAAACTTTCACATTGGAGCAGGTCCTTTCCGCACCGTTTCCCACGGAGTTGATTGCGGCGCCTGCGGGCGACAAGGTGGCTTGGCTCCTCAACGAGCGGGGCGCCCGGAATGTCTGGATGGCTGCGGCGCCAGACTACAAGGGTACCCGCCTCACCAGTTACGCCGAGGACGACGGGCAGGACATCGGCCAGTTGCACTGGACTCCCGATGGCAAATCGCTCCTCTACGTGCGCGGGGGCGACCTGGAGTTTTTGGGCCGGCCCGATCCCAATCCCAGTGCCGATACGTCCGGCGTCGAACAGGCCATCTGGATTGTGGCGCCCGGTGAGAAGCCGCGCAAGATTGCAGAAGGGCACTCGCCGGCGATTTCGCCCAAGGGGGAACGAATCGCCTTCTTGCGAGCAGGACAAGTTTGGATCGCGCCGCTCGCCGGCTCCGAGAAACCTGCGCTCCTCTATCACGCCCGAACCGGAGTAACCTCCGACGAAGTTGAGTGGTCACCCGACGGCTCCAGGCTCGCGTTCGTCAGCGATCGCGGCAATCACAGCTTCATCGCGGTCTACGATTTCAGCACGAAGGCGCTGAGCTACCTGGATCCGACCGTGGATCGCGATCGCGACCCTGTATGGTCGCCCGACGGGAAGCAGGTCGCCTTCATTCGCAATCCTGCTACCGCAGGACGTGGCGGCGCGGCATCTTTGGAGACGTGGTCCATCCGCGTCGCCACGATTGCCAACGGCGTTGGCAGGCAGATCTGGATGGCGGATCGCGGCAACGGCAGCGTCTTCCACGCGATGGTGGCGGACCGCCAACTCGCCTGGAGTTCCGGCGACCGCCTGGTGTTCCCTTGGGAGAAGGACGGCTGGCTCCATTTGTACTCGGTCCCGGTGGAGGGCGGTGCTCCCGCTCTGCTCACTCCCGGCAGTTTCGAAGTGGAATACGTATCGTTCTCTCACGACGGCAAGGAAATCCTCTTCGCCTCCAACCAGGACGACATTGACCGGCGTCACATCTGGCGCGTCTCGACTGCGAGCGGTCCACCCCGTTCCGTGACGTCGGGAGGCGGGTTGGAGTGGGCGCCCGCACTTCTGGGTAACGCGGTGGCCTTCCTCCATGCGGACGCGAAGCAACCCGCGCGTGCCGCAATCCAGGCAGGTGGCAAGGTCCGCGACCTCGCTCCCGACTCCGTTCCGGCGGACTTCCCGGCCGATTCGCTGGTCGTCCCACAGCAGGTGATCTACACCGCGAACGACGGCTTGCCCATCCACGCGCAACTCTTCCTTCCGCCCGACAGCCAGCCAGGGCAGCGCCATCCCGCTCTGGTTTTCATGCATGGTGGATCGCGTCGCCAGATGCTGCTGGGGTGGCACTACATGGATTACTACAACAATGCGTACGGCATGAATCAGTACCTGGCGAGCCAAGGCTACGTGGTGCTTTCGATCAACTACCGCAGCGGCATTGGCTATGGACTGGCGTTTCGCGAGCCGGCGAATTACGGAGCTCGCGGCGCCAGCGAATTCAACGACGTCGAAGGCGCTGGCCTGTACCTGAAGACCCGTCCCGATGTGGACTCGCAGCACATCGGACTGTGGGGTGGATCGTACGGCGGCTACCTGACGGCGTTAGGACTGGCTCGTGCGTCTGACCTCTTCGCGGCGGGCGTGGACTTCCATGGCGTCCACGATTGGACCGTGCGAAACGCCGCCAATGGCAGCTCCGTGACACCCTCGGGCGACCCGGCGGGCAATTTCGCGCGCGAGGAAGCGACTCGGGTAGCGTTCACCTCGTCACCGATGGCCTCCGTGAATACCTGGAAGTCGCCGGTTCTGCTGATCCACGGTGACGATGATCGAAATGTAAACTTCAGCGAGACGATCACGTTGGTGAGTGCACTGCGGCGGCAAGGAGTCTATTTCGAGCAGTTGGTCCTTCCGGACGAGATCCACGGATTTCTGCGTCACCAGTCGTGGCTGCGCGCCTATCACGCGGCGGTGGATTTCTTCCATCGCAAGCTGTAACGGATGAGGCGGGGCGGTATTCTATTCCCCGCCCTGCCAGTCGCAAACACAGCGGAAGCCGATGCCATAGTGACTCTGGTCGGGACGCATAGAGTTGCGATGGGAGGCACGCACCCAACCGGAGCCGTTGTACCAGGCACCTCCCCGCAGAGCGCGGCGCTCACCCTCTGGCGGTCCCGGCGGATCGACCGGGGGACTCGTCTGGTAGTAGGTCTTGCCATACCAGTCCGCAGTCCACTCCCAGACATTCCCCAACATGTCATACAGTCCGAAGGCGTTCGGCTGCTTCTGGGCGCCCGCCTGCTGGGTGCGCCCTCCCAAGAAACCATACCAGGCGATGTCGCGCAGGCTTCCATAGTGCGGGCCAGCGGTGCCGGCGCGAGCGGCGTATTCCCACTCGGCTTCCGTCGGCAGCCGCCCGCCGGCCCACTTGCAGTAGTGCAGCGCGTCTGACCACGTCACCGAGTCGATCGGAAGCGCGTCGCCCACGCGCCACTGGAACGGAACCACAACACCTTCGGCCGCCGCAAACCGCCGGTACATGGCAGAAGTGACCACCGTTTCAGCCATCCAGAAGCCCTTGGAGATGGTTACTTCGTGGGCTGGGATCTCGTCGGGATAGCACTTCGCATCGCCGGGAGAGCAGCCCATCACGAAGATGCCGGGAGGGATCCATCGATACCGCTGTCCATCGATCTCGCTGACGCGGACCATCCGGGCAGTGTAGCGCAGCGGACTGGGCTTGGTGCGCTGCGCTGGCAAACGGGTTACTAAGTACACTGTTTCAGAAATACGGTCTCGTATTTTTGGCAAGAACGCTCCCTGACGGGTCGCGGCTCGTAACTTACCCCAATACGTTCGGGGAATACGCACGCTTACGAGCCGCGCGCGTCGGCAAGCGATCTTGACTGCTTTAGCGGCGTGGTAGCAACGCTCCCTCACGGTCGCGGCTCGTAAGCTACCTTCGCGCGATACGTGCGCTTGCGAGCCGCGCGCGTTAGCAAGCGATCTTGACTGCTTTAGCGGGGTGGTGGCAACGCTCCCTCACGGTCGCGGCTCGTAAGCTACCTTCGCGCGATACGTGCGCTTGCGAGCCGCGCGCGTCAGCAAGCGATTTGGCGATACGCAGGCGGACTTCTGAAAACAGGTACTAAGGTACCCGTTTTCACCTCTTAAATCATTGATTCCAGGCAAAAGAACCGGTACCCAAGTACCCGTTTTCTCTTTTGGGGCAGACCTACACGGAATCGTAAGCACGATGGACCAAGTCGAAACTATGTTCGATAGGTTCATCCGTTGGTACTTGGAAACGAGGCTCCGAGTTTTGCCAAGCTTCAGGACCGGCCAGTGCCCTCGATGCTTGCAGTGCCCCGATCAGACTGACATGCCGGGGAACAGGCTTTTTGCGCAGTGCCGTGCCAGTGGCCAGTCACCAATCAAATTCTGGCAGGTCAACCGCGTTTCGCCGCCAGACGAGTGACGAATGCGGCGTGCTCGGGCGTGGCGAGCCCTTGTTGTAAAACCGTGAGGATCTGGGGTTGATCGAGACGCCACAGTGCTGCCGCATCCAGCCACAGTCCCGGAAAGTGCCGGGAACGGAGGATGCCCTCGGAGTCCGGCTCGATGAGGCGAAAGCCGCTCTCGGTCCATTCATGCCACAGGAACGTAGCCTGGCTGACCACCGCGACGAGGTACTCGCGGACCCGCATCCGCTCGTAGAGCTTGAACTTCACTCCCAAGTCGCGAGCACGGCTCGAAACCGCCACCTCCAGAACAAGTTCCGGGGCGCCCGCTGTGTACTCACCTTCGTCACGAGACTGCCCACCGTGTTCCGGCAGAATCCGCAGGGCGAGATCCGGGGAGGGAACGTCCCCGTCGCCCATGATCCAGGTGCCTTCGAGGCCAGCCCGGCACCCCGGTGTGAAGACCGCATAGTGGTTTAGCCACCAGGATAGAGGCACATGGAAGTCCGAGTGTCTGCGGCTCACAGGCGAAGGCATGTACACGATTCCGTCGAGCAACTCGGCTTGTTTGAGGCCCGGCATCGCCTCCCATCGCCGCATGAACTCGTCGCTCGTCAAACGGTCGCCGTCGCGCAGCGGCGGAGGCGATAATGGAGCGGCCAAGGACATCGGATGGTCTCCGGTCAGTCGCCTACAGTTTACCATTCGGCTGACCTACAGCTTCTCTCCTAATCATCCGATAAGTGGTTGTGTGGCTCTTCGCCAAAGCTCACGGCGAGCCGCGTCTGTCCAGACCCGGCATTCCCGTGTTGATCGCAACGTTCTTCTCCGCGCTGGCGGCCGGTGCGATCTATGAGATTACGAAGGACCTTCTGTTTCCGTGGCTTTCGACGGTGGAATCGCATTTCACCACTGTGATGATGATCGGGTTGGTCGCCGCGGCCTTTCAGTACGTGACCAGCCGGGGCCAGGAAGAGCGCGAGGGGAGGTTTCGTCTGCTGTTTGCGAACAACCCCCTGCCAATGCTGGTGTACGATTGCGACACGCTGCAGATCCTGGAGGTGAATGATGCCGCGGTTGCGCGTTACGGTTGGTCGCGTGAAGAGTTCTTGGAAATGCGGATCGTGGACGTCCGGCCGCCGGAAGATGTGCCGCAGTTTCTAGAGCACGTTCGAACGCCAAGGCCGGTGATTCTTGAGTCGGGACCGTGGCGACATCGTTTGAAAGACGGCAGAATCATCCGGGTGCGAATCGTCAGCCACATCCTGAAGTGGAGGGAGCGGCGTTCCTCGCTGGTGGTGATCGAAGATGTTACCGAACAGCTTCGCAGTGAAGAAGCGCTGCGCGCCACCGAGGAGCTATTTCGAACCGCATTCGAGGCAGCTCCTCATGGCATTTGCCTGACCGGCCTGGACGGCCGGTTTCTTCAGGCCAACGCGGCTCTGTGCCAAATCCTCGGCTACTCCCAGCCGGAGTTGGTTGGCGGCGCGTGGCAGAGATTGACCCACCCGGACGACGTGCACCATTCCCGGCAGGCGGCTATCCAGTTGATGGCCGACCCGGGCAAGCCGGTGGAGTTGGAAAAACGGTACATCCAGAAGTGTGGGAGTGAGGTCTGGACGCGCCTGAGGATTGCGGCAGTGGTCAATTGCGAGGGCAAACCTTCACATTACATTACCCATATCGAAGACATCAGCGAAAGTAAGCGGTCGAAGCAGGAACTGGTGAAGGCCAAGGAAGCCGCCGAGGCCGCCAGCCGCGCCAAGACCGAGTTCCTGGCGAATATGAGCCACGAGATCCGCACACCGATGAACGGCATAATCGGGATGACGGAGTTGACGCTGGATACGGAATTGACAGAAACGCAACGCGACTATCTGAATACTGTGCGCGCGTCCGGCGAGTCGTTGTTGACGATCATCAACGATGTCCTCGACTTCTCCAAGATCGAAGCCGGCAAATTCGTGATGGATACGGCGGAATTCGAAATCGAGGAGACCCTGCACGAGACGCTTCGACTGATGGCAGTGCCGGCGCACGAAAAAGGCCTCGAGTTGCTGTATGAGAATCGGACAGAACTACCGGAATGTGTAGTCGGAGACCCAGGCCGGCTGCGCCAGGTGGTGGTGAATCTGCTTGGGAATGCCATCAAATTCACTAAGGCAGGCGAGGTATCGCTGACCGTTGTGGAAGCGCAGGAGCGGGATTGCGGATTGACGGTCCACTTTGCAGTGGCGGATACGGGAATCGGAATCTCGCCACAGTGGAAGGCCCGGATCTTCGAGGCGTTTGTCCAGGCAGACGGGTCGAATACACGGGGGCATAACGGGACTGGCCTGGGCCTCTCGATCTGTTCGCGGCTGGTTGGCTTCATGGGCGGCAGGATCTGGGTGGACAGCGAAGAGGGTCGCGGCACCACCCTTCATTTCACGGCGGAATTCGCGATGCCCACCCGAAAACGCAAGCAGAGCGGCCTTACGTCGCCCGGGCCCCTTTGGGATGTGGCGGCGCTGGTGGTTGACGACAATGCGAGCAACCGGCGAATTCAGTCGGAGACGCTTGCGAAGTGGGGGATCCAGCCTGTATTGGCGGGTTCGGCCGCGGAGGCCGCGGACCGGCTGCGATGTCTGAGAGAAGCCGGCAAGGTCCCGGCGTTTTCGTTGATCGATGGGCATATTCCGGACATCGACCACAGCGAGCTGATGCGGCTCCCATACATCTTGATGCTCAGTTCGCGGGATAGCAGTTCGATGAGTGGGGAACTGCGGGCTTCCGGACAATACATCGTGAAACCGGTAACGGCGGCGAATCTGCATGCGGCGATTGTCAATCTGATGCGCGGGAAGCAGAGAGCGGTGCGGTCAGCGAGTCCACGCTACGCAACTGCGGAGCGTCCTCTGCGAATTCTGCTGGCGGAAGATAATGTTGTCAATCAGAAAGTGGCGGCGCGACTACTCGAAAAGCAGGGGCACCTGGTGGAGGTGGCGTCGAACGGCGCGGAGGGTTTGGCTGCGCTGGGGCGCCAGGGGTTCGATCTGGTGTTGATGGACGTGCAGATGCCGGTGATGGACGGCTACGATGCCACCCAGACGATCCGGTTGCAGGAAAGAGGAACGGAGCGGCATATTCCCATCGTGGCCTTGACAGCACACGCGATGAAGGGCGACCGGGAAGTCTGTCTCAAAGCGGGAATGGACGATTACCTTTGTAAGCCAATCCATCCGGCGGAACTGTTGGCGATTATCGAGCGGTGGGGCAGATCGCGCCTCCGAACACAGGACGTGGAGGAGGAGTATTCAAATGCGCCGCCATGAGGGGTGAGACTTGACGATGAGGGATGATATTCTACTTGACGATGACCCTGGGACAAGCGGCAGCCCGCGGGATCGCGCGGCTCAGACGGCCCTCGTGGGAACCAAACAAACACATTGAACTCGACCTTCCGCGGGACGACAACGGGAATCCCAGCGGATATGTAGGCCCATGGGTAGTGCAGCGCGAGGGCGGGACTGAAGAGACTTTCTTGATCTTCACCTTCAACGAGGAAGACGACTGGGAGCCGGTGAACGAGGTCGTGGAGACACCGCCGCCGACCGTCCCCGACGCATCCTAGTTGGGAAGCTCGTCGTTCGAGGCGAGATTGGCGGGTTCGGATACCGTGTCCAAGTGCCAGAAAAAATCGGCCTTTGGATTCACGCTGTGAGCATCCGGGATCATTCCAACCGCCTCGAAAACGGCGGTGGGAAACTCAAAAGTCACGAGCTCGCAGTTTTCGGTGATCCAGACGCCGTTGACCAGCCGCAATTCCAGGACGTCGTCAGCATCTTTTAAAGCAACGCGCATCAGGTCGCCCTTCAGCGAGAGCAGAATGGCAGCCAGTACTCGTCCATCTCGGTAATGCAGCAGCATACGTTAGTTATCCTTCCCTATCTTGCGCGATGGCCGGGGGTGCCAGCCAGTCCGGTCCGTACCGGGTTGCAATTTAACTTAACATGCAGGTACCGTTAGGACTTTGATCGGTGTTAAGAACAGATCTGACATTCGCGCAAGAAGCGGCCATCTGAAACTCAAGTGGGCCCGTACTCATCTATGTAGGTGAAATCGTTGGATCGAAGTCGAAAAAATGAGACGCAACCGGGGATTTTGGATTAGCTTGGTGTTGTTCGGGGCTCTGGCGGGTGTGGGGCAGACGGCTGGAGCAGACCTGGAACAGGCACGTAAGTACTACAATCTAACAGACTTCGAGCAATCCTTGAGGGTCTTGCACGCGATTCCGGCAAAAGATGCTGCCGTCTATGAGTTGATGGGCCGCAACTACTACATGCTAAGCGAGTACAAGAAAGCCACCGAAGTCCTGGAGAAGGCACTGGATGCCGAACCGGACAATTCGCAGTACGCGATGTGGCTGGCGCGAGCCTTCGGGCGCCGCGCGGAGACGTCCAGCCCGTTTACGGCTCCCGGACTTGCGTCCAAGGCGAGGCAGTACTTTGAGAGGGCAGCGCAACTGAATCCGCGGAATCTCGAAGCGCTCACCGACCTGTTCGAATACTACCTGGAGGCGCCGGGTTTCCTGGGCGGCGGCCTGGATAAGGCGGAAGCCACCGCGCAGCAGATTACGAAGGTGGATCAGGCGGAGGGACATTGGTCGCTGGCAAGGATCGCAGAGCGGCGCAAGGAGTACGGCAGCGCCGAGGAGCAGTTACGGCGCGCCATTGAGGCATCCCCGCAACAAGTCGGACGGCTGATCGACTTGGCGCGCTTCCTGGCGAAGCAGGGACGGATCCAGGAATCCGACCAGAGTTTTGCGAAGGCCGACAAGATCGCTCCGAACAGCCCGAAGCTGATCTACGCGAAAGCGGACCTATACATCAAACATAAACGGAATCTGGAGGTTGCAAGGCAACTTCTAAAGCAATACCTCACCCTGAGTTTGACCCCCGAAGATCCACCCAAAGCGCAAGCAGAAAAGCTCCTCCGGCAGCTTCAGGGCACCTGACGCCCGAACATGTTCCTGGGAGAGGCGATCAAATTCAGCGCACAGGCGCTTCGAGCCAATCCAGTCCGGTCGCTGCTGACCGGACTGGGGATGGTGATCGGAACCGCGTCCGTGATCCTGGTCGTTACGATCTCTTTGACCAGCCGCGATTACATCCTGGAACAAGTGCAGGGCATCGGCTCCAACATCATTTTTGCGTATTACGTCTCGGCGGGACCCGGTAATCCGACGGCCGATGCGGATTACATCAAGATGGCCGATGTCGAGGCGATCCGGAGCCAATTGTCGGCGGACATCGTGGCGGCAACCGGGGTGATGTCGAACTTCGACCGGGTGCTGATTGGCGGCCGGGAGCAGGATGTCAAAGTCATCGGAACCGACGAGGCGTACCAGCCTGTGCGGAACATGGTGATTAGTTCCGGCCGGTTTCTGGACGCCGGCGACATCGCGTTGCGGACCAAGGTGGCGCTGTTGACCGATAAGCTGGCACAGAGAATGTTCGGCAGCCAGGGCGCGGCGTTGAACCAGGTGGTGCGGCTGTTCGGGCTGCAGTTCACGGTGATCGGTACCTTCCACGAGAAAGTGGAGACCTTCGGACAGTCGGAGGTGGAGCGCGATACGATCCTGATTCCGATCACCGTGTTGCGGTACTTTACGCCAGTGGAGCGGATCGATCCACTGTATGTGCAGGTGCGATCCTCGGAAGAGGTAGAGCGCGTGGCGGTGCGCGTGCAGGAGATTGTGGGGGCCCGGCACCGGGCGGGTGCGACGTACCGGGTGGATACCCTGACCGCGATTCTCAATGCGGCGAAGAACATCTCGCTCATCCTGTCATTCGTGCTCGTGCTGGTTTCCGCGATCACGCTGGTAATCTCGGGAATCGGCATCATGAACATCATGCTGGTGACGGTGACCGAACGGACGCGGGAGATCGGAGTGCGTCTCGCGGTGGGAGCATCAGCGCGGGAGATTCTGTTGCAGTTTCTGACGGAAGCCATGATGGTGAGCTTGACCGGCGGAATTCTAGGGATCCTGGTGGGGGTCGCCATCCCGCTGAGCGTACAGTTGTTCGCGGAAATCCGGATACCCATCTCCCCTGCGGCCATTGTTGTGGCTTTTGGGGTGTCCTGCATGGTGGGGCTGATTTTCGGGATTCTACCGGCGAATCGCGCGGCCCATCTCAATCCGACAGAGGCGCTGCGGTATGAATGAGGCGGCGGGCCGGCGCTTCGCCCCGTTGGCCTTGGCCGCATTGCTGGGCGCCGTCCTGCAGGCGCAGACCGTAGACATTTACACGGAGTTCCGGCGGGTAGATCCGTTCGGTGCGGTGGTGTTGGCCGATCAGGCTCTAGCCCCTCGCGAGGTGTTGTCGCCCGCCGTAGCACGCAACGGGTGGGCGTCGTTCCACATCGTGGTCTCGGTGCCGCCGAAGGAATCGTATTTTCTATACGTGGCGCCTAATCCGGTGAGCGCATGCCGCGTGGCCCTCTTTCGTGAGCACTTCGTTAAGACGGTCAATGGCTGGATTCCCGACACCCTGCAGGAGGTGACACATCTTCCGGACTTCGGCACCATGCCCGACCCCGACGATGGAATTGCCGGCCAGACCACGCGGGCGTACCTCCTGGATCTGTGGATTCCTCCGAATGCGGACGTGGCTCGCTTCCGTGTGGAAGTGCAATTGAAGGTGGGCGACTGGGTCGTACGGCCCCTCGAAGTGCGGGTCATGCCCGCCCGGTACCCCGACCTCACTGAGGCGGCTCGCGGCAAGCCCCTATCGCTCCCAAGCATCGAGATGGCAGCGGATGCCGCGGCTCTGCCCGTTCTGAGGGACTACCTTACACAAGGCAGACTGCCGGCGCCACCGCCTCCACTCACCGTGAGGAGCATCATCCAGCGGAACGCCATCCAGGATATGGCACTGGCTGCCTCGATGAATCCGGATACCGGCGGCCGTGAGGTGCTGCAGCGGCGAACGCTCGATCTGCTGAGGAGCAATCTGAGTCTCGGTCCTCGCCTTTGGGGCGGCGAATGGGATCTGCGGCTGCGCGATTATTTATTCAATGCTTTCATACCGCATTAATTCAGTTACGCAATTGGCCTGTCGAAAGAAATCATTATCCAGAATCAATTTGACATGCGGTCCATTCTGTCCGAATATGTCAGGTAGTTTCTGAGCTCTGCGCGACGGGGATCAGGTCCTCGCAGGAACGTTTACTAATAGTGCAGTTGAGGGTCGGTAGTTGATGCTCGCTGGGATGCGTAACCCTCGGCCGAAAAGTAATGCCAAGATCCCCACTGCCCTCCCCCAGGGTACTGATCATCGGTGCAGGTCCCGCAGGCTTAACCGCGGCTTATGAGCTCGGCAAGAAGGGTGTGTCCGCGACAATTCTGGAGAAGGATCCGGTCGTCGGCGGATTGGCCCGCACCGGAACGTATCGCGGCAACTCCTACGATATCGGAGGTCATCGCTTCTTTACGAAGCTCGCCGTTGTGGAGCGCATGTGGCGCGAGGTGCTGGGCGACGACCTGCTCATGTGCCAGCGGCTCTCGCGTGTCTATTACAATTCGCATTTTTTCCGATATCCGATCGATCCTTGGGACGCGCTGTCAGGACTAGGTTTTTTCGAAGCGATGCGATGCGTCGCGAGTTATCTCCGGGCGGCGGTTTGGAAAAAGAACCCCGAACCGGATCTGGAAACTTGGATTTGTAATCGATTTGGGCGCCGATTATTTGAGATTTTCTTTAAAACTTACACGGAAAAAGTCTGGGGGATGCGCTGCAGCGAGATTCAGGCGGCGTGGGCGGCGCAGAGGATCCGTGGGCTTTCGCTTAGCAGCTTGCTAAAGAACGCTCTGCGGCGGGCCAGGAATTCGAGAGGCGGGGAGACTCCCAAGACGCTGATCGAGCAGTTTGCCTATCCGCGCTTAGGACCGGGAATGATGTGGACGCGCACCAGGGAGCTGGTGGAGGAGCAGGGTTCGCGCATTCTGCTCTCCTGCCCGGTTGAGCGGATCCACTGGAGGCCGGGGGCGGTCTGTGCCGTCGAAGGGCGAGGCGAAACGTTTCCCGCAGACGAGTTCATCAGTACGATGCCGATTCGCGAGCTGATCGGCAAATTGGAACCGGCGGCTCCGGTGGAGGTCGCGCGGGCGGCCAATCGGCTGCGATACCGCGATTTTCTGACGGCGGTTTTGATTCTGAAAGGGAAAAGTCCCTTCCCCGATAACTGGATCTACATCCACGATCCCGAGGTGAAGGCAGGGCGGATTCAGAACTATGGCAACTGGAGCCCGGATATGGTGGCCGGCGAGGACACCACCTGTCTGGGCATGGAATATTTCTGCTTTGAGGACGGCGACCTGTGGAACGCCCCGGACGCCGAGATTCTCAAGCTGGCGGAGCGCGAGGTGAAGCAACTGGGACTCGCGGGCCGCTGTGAAGTGTTCGATGGCGTGGTTGTGCGCATGCCGAAAGCGTACCCGATCTACGATGACGGCTACCTGGAATCGCTGCGGGTGATCCGTGAGTTCCTCGAGAGCATTCCGAATTTGCAACTGGTGGGACGCAATGGCATGCATCGGTATAACAACCAGGACCACTCCATGTTGACGGGAATGCTGGCAGCGCGGAACATTTTAGGGGCGCGTTACGACCTCTGGGAGATCAGTTCGAACGAAGATTATCTCGAAGACGGATTTGCGCTGACTGAAGAAGAGTTGGAGGAGTTCGCGGCGTCGCAACCGCTGGTGCCGGCGGCATGCGTCCCGATCGCCACGAGTGCGGAGAGGCGGGTGCGTGTCTAACCCCTATCCGCCGGCGCCGTATCTGTCGGTGATCGTTCCGTTTCGCAACGCGGACGAGGATCTGCAGTCGTGCCTCGCGCATCTGGCGGCGTCGAGTTTTACGAATTTCGAATGTGTGCTGGTGGGTGACGGCTCGGAGGAGCATCGCACGGAGATGCTGCACAAATCGCCGCTCCCGGTGAGGGTCTTCCGGAATTCGACGGTCCGCGGTCCAGCAGTGGCACGCAATGTGGGCGCGCGGGTGGCGGCCGGCGAGATTCTGGTGTTTCTGGACGCGGACGTTGGCGTGCGTCCCGAAACGCTGGCGCTGATCGCAGCGCGATTCCGGCAGGATCCGAATCTCGACGCGGTGTTTGGTTCGTATGACGATTCGCCGGCTGTGCTCACCGTGACCTCGCAGTTCCGCAATCTGCTGCATGCTTACACGCATCGATCGAACCCACAACGGGCCCAGACATTTTGGGCAGGATGCGGCGCAGTGAAGCGCGCCCTGTTTCTGGAACACGACGGATTTTCGGAGCGCTACGCCCGACCGAGCATCGAGGACATTGAACTTGGCGCGCGAATGGCGGCCGGGGGCGCGGTGATCGAGATCGATCGCGAGATTCAGGTACAGCATCGGAAGGAGTGGACGCTCGCGAGCATGTGCTGGACGGACGTCGTGTGCCGGGGAATTCCGTGGACGCGCCTTCTGCTGGAGCGGCGGGAGATGCCGAACCAGTTAAGCTTGCGCTATCACCAGCGGCTCAGCGTGCTGCTGACTTGGGCATGTTTGGGCCCGGTGGTGGCGCCTGGGAGTCACGTGATTCTTCCCATCTTGTTGGCAATGCTGCTGGCGATGGTGTTCTGGTTGAATCGCGATTTCTACGGCTTTCTGGCGAGGCGGCGGGGATGGACTTTCACGGCGCAGTCGTTTGCGCTGCATCTGCTGTACTTCTTGAATTGCGGACTGGGGCTGTGCCTCGGAGTGGCGGCGCATTGCGTAGAGCGACTGGCGGATCCTGCGAAAAAATGGGTGGAGATGCGGCGTCCGGCGTAGGCACGCGTCGTGCTTGCTGCATCGCGATCGCTTTGGTTGCGATTGCCATACATCTGCGGGCAGATGATGCCGCGCGGGTCTACATCTATGCGCGCAGGGGTACAGCAGCACGATCGTGGATGGCGATCTCTTGCGGCGGATCCGTGGTCGCGGAACTTAAGCAGGGCACCTATTTCGCCATCAATCTCGCTCCCGGAAAGTATGCTTTCTCAGTAGAGGGCGGCATTCCGCTGTTCGTTGACGTGAGCGCAGGCGAAGAGTCCTTCGTGCGGCTGGATTGGAACTATGATGTCGGGCGGCCTCCCATTCCTGTGCTGGCCAAAGTACGGGAGAGCGACGCGCACGCGGATATCAAGTTTCTGAGCTATGCCGGTGCCAAGAGGATTCATTCGAGCATGGTGCCGAAGAGCGATCCTGGCGCGGGGAACCCGGCACAGCTTCGCAGAAGGTGACGGATCCTCTCGATTGGCCGGATTCTCTGGCGCAGGGGGCAAGGTAGGCCGTCCCGACAGGGAGATCCGGGGCTGGTCGAATCGACCCGGTTCCGGCCCAGGAAGCGAATCGGTGCTTCCAATTACTAAGTACTTGTTTTCAGAAGCCCGTCGGCGTATCGCCAGATCGCTTGCTGACGCGCGCGGCTCGTTAAGCGCACGTATCCGCGCGAAGGTAGCTTACGAGCCGCGACCGTGAGGGAGCGTTGCCACCACCCCGCTAAAGCAGTCAAGATCGCTTGCTTGACGCGCGCGGCTCGCAAGCGCGCGTATTCGCGCGAAGGTAGCTTACGAGTCGCGACCGTGAGGGAGCGTTGCCACCACCCCGCTAAAACAGTCAAGATCGCTTGCTGACGCGCGCGGCTCGCAAGCGCGCGTATTCGCGCGAAGGTAGCTTACGAGCCGCGACCGTGAGGGAGCGTTGCCACCACCCCGCTAAAACAGTCAAGATCGCTTGCTTGACGCGCGCGGCTCGCAAGCGCGCGTATTCGCGCGAAGGTAGCTTACGAGCCGCGACCGTGAGGGAGCGTTGCCACCACCCCGCTAAAGCAGTCACGATCGCTTGCTGACGCGCGCGGCTCGCAAGCGCACGTATCCCGCGAAGGTAGCTTGCGAGCCGCGACCGTGAGGGAGCGTTGCCACCACCCCGCTAAAGCAGTCACGATCGCTTGCTGACGCGCGCGGCTCGCAAGCGCACGTATCCCGCGAGCGTAGGGGCAAGTTACGAGCCACGATCCGTGAGGGAGTGTTCTTGCCAAAAATACGAGACCGTATTTCTGAAACGGTGTACTAAGAAGAAACTACACCTTGTATGCGCTGCGAGGCGTCTGATCCAAATACTGATTGGCCTTTTGCGAATTCGTCACCCGCACATTATCCGAATCCCACTCGAAGCTCTCGCCCGGAAAGCGCTGCGCCAGGCACCCCAGCAGAAAGGCCTCCGAAACCGGGCACTGTGCCTCGAAATTGGTGAGCGAAGCGGGGCCGCCCTTGCAGGCGCCGATCCACTGATCGATGGCGGCATCTCGCGGCGGCCCTCCTCCCGCGGCGCCTCGCTGCCTCGGAGGAGGTGGCTGGTACTTGGGATTTTCCGGATAGACCTTGGGGCGATCGCCATTGAAGCCCGCCAGAATAATCCCCTTGTCCCCCACGTAAAGAATCCCTTCGTTCGCGTCGCCCTTCTGGAAGAAGTGATCGTCCTGCTTGCTGATCCCCGCGGGACGCGGAGGCCGCAGCCCTCCGTCGTACCACACCATATGGACCGGAGGCTTGTCGCCGCGTGCGGGATAGTTCAAATGGACGATTGATGCCTTGGGATACGTCTCGTCGTACGATTCACTCGAACACGCCTCGACGGACAATGGCGGCGTCAGATCGAGTATCTTGAACACGCCGGCGAAACTGTAGCAGCCCATGTCGCCGAACGAGCCGCATCCGAAGTCGAACCAGCCGCGCCACACAAATGGCAGATATGCCTTGTTGTACGGGCGCTCCGGCGCGGGCCCGAGCCACATATCCCAATCGAACCCGTCAGGAACTGGCTGCACCTCTTTAGGGCGTTCGATTCCCTGGGGCCAATATGGACGGCTCGACCAGTTGTGCACCTCACGCACCGCTCCGATCGCTCCATCCGCAATCCAGGAACTGATCAGACGCGTCGACTCGCTCGACGGATTGTTCACCGGCAGCGATGTGGCGACTTTCATCTCGCGCGCGGTGGCCGCCATGCGATGCGCGTCCGCAATCGAGTGCGACATCGGCTTCTGGCACAGGACGTGTTTGTGCTGGCGCATGGCGGCAATCGAAATCGGCGCGTGCCAGTGGTCGGGCGTCGCCACGTAAACGGCGTCCAGGTCCTTCTCTTTCGAGAGCAACTCGCGATAGTCGCGGTAAGCGGTGCACCCTTTGTAGTCGGTCTGCTTGCGTGCGGAATAATAGGCGTCCACTAAGCGTTTGGCGGGTTCGCGGCCGCCCACTCCCAGGCTGCTGCTGAATTCGTGGGTGAGTTGCACTCGCCCCGGCGACGCGAGATCCTCCGCCCACTTCTCGTACCCGTCTCCGAGCAGGCGCCGCGCGGCGATCAGCGTCGCGTTGTCGTTGTACTCCATGTAGTCCTTGCTGCCTCGATTGACGTCGCAGACGGCTTGCACCTGGATCTCGGGACGCGCCAGCAAGCTCATGCTCACCGCCACGCCCTGGCGGCCCAAGCCCACCGTTGCGAGCGTGATCTTGTCGCTGGGCGGCACGAACGGAGCACCCAATACGTGCCGGGGAACGATCATGAAGGCCGTAGCGGCCGCACCCGCGAAGGCCCGCCGCGACACCTGCCGATTATCGGAGCCGTTCATACTGCATTCTCCTGTTTGGCCGGATGGTATCAGGTTGCCTGGAGGAAGTCTATGATGAAACGAACAGGCTCTTCAGCGTTTTCGATGGAAGGCGTACATAGGCCACACCACCGGGAATGAAAGGAATTTTCGGCGGAGTTTGCCGGAGTCCGCCGCGATTATCTAGGCGGGAAGCGATCTCCACACCCGAGTCATCTCACTCCTCAGTCATGGACTCAGGCGCGAGTTCCAGCGTCTCGTCTGTCTCGTACGTCAGCGCGATCTGATCTTCCTCGGCGGGGCTGGTCTCGGCTTCCGGATAGAGGCGTTTCAAGTCCCACTCATTCACCCATCGGCGCACGTAGGAGCGCATCTGCCGGCTCAAGCCCGTCACTACCGTCTGGTCTTCGGGAATCTCGGGCGGATCCCAGCCATACGCCTTGGCATGGATGCTCTTGATCTTTCGGTAAGTGTGGGCCAGCGCCGCATCGTCGGGCTGCTTGAGGATCATCGCCTTTCGCTCGATGAGCCGCATACCGGTTTCGGCCCTCCCGGCGAGCAAGGTGTATTCGTCCTTTTCTTTCTTGCGGAAGCGGTCGCCGATCAGATCCAGATCGCTCTTCCCTTGCAGAACCGCCAGCGTGTAGTCGCCGGTAATGGCGGCTACCGTGGTGAGCCCGGGATATACTTCCCCTTCCACAAGGCCCATCCAGCGCGCCAACTCGGAATACGACCGGCCGCGCTGCATCAGGCTGTAGCGTCCCACCAGTTCCACTTCATCCAGCAGCAGCACCCATCCCGCATAACCAGCGGCCTGAATCAGGCGGGCCAGAAAACGAAACCGTTGCGGCGCCAGTTCTTTGACCTTGAACTGTTTGAGGGCATACACGCCGGCGCTATTGATCTGCTTCAGCCCCTGCTTGATCTTGCTCAGCGCGATTCGTCCGCCCAGCCAGAAGCGCGTGATCTGCTCGATCAGTTCCGGATCATTGAGCAGTTTCTCATGCAGCAGGACCGTTGCCGCGAAGATCGGATGCAACTGGCTCGCGAGGCTGTTGACCCACGAGGAGAACTCCCGGTAGCGCGCCGTGTTGGGCTTCAGTGCCACGATCATCTCGCGCATCGCTTCGCCGCCGAATCCGGGAACTTCGGCGTCCTCAATGGCCGCAAGGTAGACTTTCTCGGGATCGAACAGCGGCGTTTCTTTGCTCACCACCACGCGGCTGGTAACAAAGTTCTTCGTGTTGGCCAGGTGCTCGAAGTAGTCGAGCACGTGCGATTTGCCCGACCCGAAGTCACCGGCGATCAGGAAGCCGCGAACCTGCTTGCCATCTGCGGTGGAACTCTCCACGGCGCCGATCCTCTCGAGAAACGCGTTCTCCAGTTCGGGCTGGGTGGTCCCTAATTCGCGAACGGCGTCACGATTCGGCACCCCGTTTCGCAGCGCTTCCAGTGCGCGCCGGTATTCGAATGCGCGGTCGGTTTCCATATCTTCAATTCCCTGCTGTGGCCGCTGCAATGCGTGCCAATGCCGCCATCGGGTTCACGAGGCTTCGGTCGCGGACCTCGTCGAAGACGCGATGATGCAAGGCCGTGTAAGAAAGCAGGCCGCGTGTGTGTTCTTCGAGAAAAGTAGTCTCCGGCACCACCGTGATCAGGCATCCCTCCAGCCGGTCCGCGCGATCGATGAATTCCCGCAGCACCTCATAAGCATCCATCACCGCGGATTTCCCATAGAAAATGCTCTCGTCGCGAGGATTCTGCGCCAGCATCACACGCTGCATGTCGATTACGATCAACATGCCCGCGTATCCCGCCAGCCGCACCCAGTGCGCCATCGATTCAAAATAATATCGCGCAGTGGCTCGATTGATCTTGCGGAAGATCAGGTACGGCTTCACCGCTCCGACGGCGCGGTTGCGGCCCATCATCCAGTCGAGCAGCGTCGCGGTGGTGGTCGCGCCTTCCTGCCCGCCCAAAAGCTCGGCCAGGCATAGATGATTCATCGCTGTGCGGAAATCGTTGGAAAGCGAGGGACGCTGCACCACCTTGCTCCAGATGGCCTTCTTGAGATCGAGCAACAACATTTGCGGGTCGACGCCATTCGCCTCAGCCAGCCGCCGATACAACGGCCCTTCCCCTTCCCGGACCCAGGAGTAACCCGATTCCGCCGCGAGTGACACCAGCATCTTCAGGCTCAACTCGCGCCACGGCACCTGCTGCGCCACGCGAAAGAAGATCTCGTCGATCATGTGGACCTTCGTATCCGCGGCGTTGATTCCGGCGACCAGGTAGCCGCCGAGGCGGCCCACCTCGTCGAGTCCGCGGAAGAGCTCGTTTCGCAAATTTTCGTCCTGCGGAACGGCGAATTTCACCGCCGAGCCGCCATCGCGCACATAACCCGCCAGATACTCCTGTTCGATCAGACGGATCCACTCGGCGGGCCGGATCGACGCGGTCATTCGCTAGCCTCCGTGAAGCGTATTCCGTAGTAGGTGACGGTTTCGCCATCCGGCGCGATGAACTGGAAGGTGTTGCGACCGCCCTTGGTGCCAGTGCTGGCCGGCAGGGAACAAGTGGCTCCCGATTTCGTGCGGTTCACACCGCTGCGGTCTAGCAGGAAGAGGTCGCGCACGAAGTCGGTCTGATCGAAGTTGGCCGTGGAGCCTGGCAGCATGGTGAGCGCGTCGTAAACGCTGGCGAGCATGATGGTCTGTCCATACTCTTTGCCGGCCAGCAGCCGATAGGCGCGATGCAGCACTTCTAGAAAGGCCTCGGGCGCACGCGGCTTCTTGCCTTGCGCGGCCTTCAATCGCCGGACCACCGCGGAGGGCCGCACCGCTTGCACCTTCTTGCGGTTGATCTTCACAGCCCGTTCAGCGGGGGCGACCCGGAGGATCGAAGGGAAGACCACCAGTCCTTCGTCGCGCTGTTGGATCGGCAGATTCTCGGATTTGGCGCGCTCGATCACTTCGGCGGCGTACGATTCCTTGAGATACTGCTCCTCTTGTTCGGGGCTGAAGGGCCACGCGGATCGGGCATTCTGCACTTCCTGCCGGGTCGATTCGAGAATCGTCTCCAGGCGTTCGGACGATTTTCGCATCTTCGAGAGGTCGCCCTCCGTGGTGGCGCGCTGGAGTTGCTTCATCGCGCCCGCTAACTGCCCGATCACTTTTCCCGCGGTTACCGCCGCGCGCTCCGCATCGGCAAATCCCGCTTCAAATGTCACAGTGTCTCTCCATTGTGGTTCTCAGTCTCGGTGGCGCCAACACTCCTGTTGGCCGTCTCGACACTCCTTGTCGGGACTTTTCGGGTGCCGCACCAATTCTGCACGACGTCGTAGTTTCCGTGTCGCAGTGTGGGCCGACATCCGTGTTCGCTGACATCCAGGTTTGCGCCACGCGCTATCATAACTTCATCCCTGCTAACGTCGCCACATCCTCGATCGCGCGGTACAGATTGCGCATCAGTACCACCTTCTGCGGATTGCCCGCCTTCAAATCCTGAATATCGTCGGCCGGCAGCGTCTTGATCTTCTCCGTGGCCTGTTTGATCGCGTAGAAGGCATCACTGCGCAGCGATGGATCTTCACGCACCAACACCTTCTGCGCCTCCTCAAATCCCAACTGATCCAAGGCCTTCACCGCTTCCGCGTTAGCCAGAATCATTGGCAGATCGCGCACCTGTCTCGAGTCACTGATCCGTTCTTCGTCCACCCATTTGTGAAATGACTGCTTGAAGCGGGAGTCGCATTTGAACCTCTCCCGCAGATCCTTCTTCTTGGTCATCTCGTGAAAAACAGCGAATTTCCTGACGTTTCCGGGAGTGGGATGCAGGCTCAAATACTCAGTCGTGGTCTGATACGCCTCGAGCAATTCGCGGATCTTACCCTTGCTGAGCCGCAGATGATTGCTCAGCCATTCGTACGTCTTGCCGTAGACGTGGAAGAGGTCCGAGACGTGCTTCGCCTGTTCGTACGCGTCCCAGCGTAGTTTGCCGCTCACGTGCATGTCCGCCAGCAGGATCGCCAGGTCCTCTTCCGTGAGTTCCACATCGAAGATCATTGCGGGCATGGTATTGAAACGTGTGTCGTTGGGCCGCTGCTCGAGCAGCCGGCGGCATACCACCGTCCGGCAGTTTCCTTCCCGCACCAGAAACCGGGCGCCGCGCCGCTGCACAATCACCGGCTCGTACACCCCTCCGTTCTGCAAGATCGACTGTCCAAGCGCCTTGACCGCGTCCTTTTCCCAGATCAGTTCCTCCAGATCGCACTCACTCACGCCGCCCGCTCGCTGGCCGATCAGGAATTGAATCCGGGGGTTCTGTGGATCGAGCACGCATTCGTTCACACCGACCACCGCCCGTATGTAGGGAATGTTTCTGCCCTGTATGATGATGTTGTCCGGCAAGGTCGTTTCTGCCCGGTACCATTTTGCATCGGCGAATGTCGGATGTCAACTACGGTACCGATCGACCAAACGATACCAAACGGTACCAAATCGGGCCGTTCGTTTCGTCATCTTTGATATCATGCGGAGCGTGCTCCGACACGTCCAACTCCTATCAATCGCGCTCTGCGCCGCCGCCCCTCTCGTCGGTCAAGGACGCAATTACGGGCGATCCATGGTGATCAGCCAGCAGGGGATTGTCGCCACCAGCCAAGTCCTCGCCTCACAAGCGGGCGCCCAAATTCTGGCAAGGGGCGGCTCGGCGGTCGACGCGGCGATTGCCTCCAACGCTGTTCTGGCGGTGACCGAACCGCTGATGGACGGCATCGGGGGCGACCTGTTTGTCATTTACTGGGACGCCAAGAGCGGCAAATTGACCGGCTTGAACTCCTCGGGGCCGGCGCCGCGCGGACTTTCCCCCGAATTCCTGGCGAAGCAGGGCATCACCCGAATGCCGGGAGCGGGTATCCACAGTGTCACGGTTCCGGGGGCGGTGGAGGGATGGTCGCAGATGCACAAGCGCTTCGGCAAGCTCCCGTGGAAGGAGCTTTTCGCAGCGGCCATTCAGTTCGCTGAGCAGGGCTTTCCGGTGCATGAGGGCATGAACGAACTCTGGTCTTCGGCGGGCAATGTGCGCGGCCTGAAGACCAACGACGAATCGGCGCGCGTCTTTCTGCCCAACGGCAAGGCGCCGGAAACGGGCGAGATCTTCCGCAATCCGGACATGGGCCACGCCCTGCGCCTGATCGCCGAGCAAGGGCCACAAGCCTTCTATAAGGGAGAGATCGCCGCCGCGATTCTGAAGACTTCCCAAAAACTGGGCGGCACCATGACCGCGGAAGATCTCGCGTCCTTCTCTCCGGAATGGGTCGATCCTATTTCGATCGATTACCGCGGATGGCGTGTCTACGAGTTGCCACCCAACGGGCAAGGCATGGCCGCGCTCGAGATGCTGAACTTCATGGAGCCGGTGGCGCCGGTCTCAGAGGGGGCGAACAGCCCTGCCGAGATCCATAAGCGCATCGAGGCCATGAAGCTTGCCTACTCCGACGTGCACCGCTACGACGCCGATCCGCATACCTACGACGTGCCCGTGTCCTCCCTGCTCTCGAAGGAGTACGCACGCAGGCGCGCCGCGCTGATCGACCCGAACAAGGCCAACTGCGCGGTAGCGGCGGGCGATCCGGTCGGCAGCAACACCACCTACCTGACCGTGGTCGATAAGGACGGCAACATCGCCAGTTGGATTCAAAGCGTGTTCAACTACTTCGGCTCGCGGGTTACCGTGGACGGCATGGGATTTGTGCTGCAGAATCGCGGCTCCGGCTTTACGCTCGAGCCCAAGCATCCCAACGTGCTGGCGGGAGGCAAGCGGCCGTTCCACACCATCATTCCCGGCTTTATGGAGAAGGGCGATCTGCACATCGGTTTCGGCATCATGGGCGGCTCGATCCAACCGCTGGCACATGCGCAGTTCGTCTCGAACTTCGTCGACTATGGCATGAATCTGCAGGGCGCGCTCGAGTTTCCGCGGTTCGCCAAGAACAACGCCCCGGGTTGTGACGTCACGATTGAGTCTCGAGTACCGCCCGCCACGATCGATAAACTGAAGCAACTGGGCCATGTGGTGACCGTGCGGCGTGAATATATGGAAGCAATGGGACGCGGGCAGGCCATCCTCCACAATTCGAAGACCGGAACCAACTACGCCGCGAGCGATCCGCGGGCTGATGGCGCGGCGATTCCGGAACCACTCAAGCCGTGAGCCAGACAGCGTTCACAGTGGCGACGTGGAACATCCTGGCCACCGCCTACATACGTCCCGAGTTCTATCCGCGGACGGCACCGGAATGGCTCGACCCGGCGTGGCGCGTACCGGCCCTCGTCGCCCGCGGCGTGGCTCTCGATGTAGATGTGCTCTGCCTTCAGGAGGTTGAGCCGAACGTTTTCGGCGCGCTCGAAACCGCTCTCGTGGGTTACGCCGGCTCGTATTCCCAGAAGGCCAAGCGGCCCGACGGCTGCGCTACTTTCGCTCGACGCGGTCGATTCCAACAGACAGGCGTTGCGCGGATCCCGCTTCCGTTTGGACACGTTGCCCACCTTCTTCGCCTCGAACACGATGGCAGGCATCTGACGATCGTCAACACGCACCTGAAATGGGATCCGCCCGGAACTGCGCGCGACCATCAGTGGGGTTATCGCCAGATCTCGCGCGTTGCGGAGGCGCTCCGCGCGGAGAGTCCCGCTCCCTCCGCAGCGATCGTCTGCGGCGACTTCAACGTGCTGCCCGACAGTGATGTTGTCGAACTGCTGGTTACCGACGGCTACGATTACGCGCACCGGAACACCGCCGGTGTCCGTACCTGCAATTCAAACGGAGAGGCCAAGCTGATCGACTACCTGTTCTACAGCGAGTCCCTCCGGGCGGAGCCGCGTCTGCCCGTTCCCATCGACGGCCAGACGCCGCTGCCCTCACCCGATCAACCGTCGGATCACCTGCCTCTGGTCGCGCAATTCGATTGGAGGTGAACGGCGCTTCTACCCCGCGGCACGCGTGCGCGGCTTCTTCTCGGCCGCCGTCCGCTTCACCAGCTTATTGAAGTTGCTCTTTTCGCCGCTCGCCGTCTGGTCCTGAACTACCAGGGCCAGCTTACTCTCCTCGAACTTGTCGAACCAGTCGTCCCAGGAAATCTCTTGCAGGGACTCCTCGCCGCTATAGCCCGGAAAGTCCAAACGGATCATCCCGACGTCGTCTTCGCCACCCGTCTTCTTGACGCACGATGGCCGGGCGCCGCGCTCTTCGGCCCAGGCCTGGATTTCCTGATGATCGATCATCCGGTGTCCCGACTGTTTCGTCGCCGTGCTGCGCGGGGTCTTTTTCGTCCCGCTCTTCGCTTGGGCGTTTGTACTGCTGCCCTTTTTTCTGATTGCTTTCTTGGCTGGCATTCTTTCCTCCTCAGCGCACAGCGGGTTTCGGTGCCGATGAGACCCGCGTGTTTTTGGTTTTCAGTTGCCGAGATAGCAATTGCCGGTCCACTTTAAGCCTGCTGTTATGCTTAGGACAGTGGCGTTCAACCCGTCCTCCATGTCGAAGGTGTTGGTGCGTGCGACGAACTGGCTCGGCGACGCGGTCATGTCTTTGCCGGCCATTCGCACGGTGCGGAATGTGTTTCCGCATGCGCATATTGCGGTGGTGGCGCGCCCGTGGGTGGCCGATTTGTATGCGCGTGAGAAGGCCATCGATCGCGTGATTCCGTACAGCGCGCAGCATAGCCTCAGCGAGAAGCGCGAGTTCGCGGAGCGTCTCGGAGCGCTCTGTTTCGATGGCGCAATCCTTTTGCAGAATGCCTTCGACGCCGCCCTGATGGCGTGGCTCGCGGGGATTCCGGAGCGCATCGGGTACAACCGCGACGGCCGCGGGCTCCTGCTCACAAAGCGAATCCCGGTTCCCGAACCGGGAGAGATCCCGCGCCACGAACGCTTCTACTACCTGGAATTGCTGCGCCGTGCCGGCATGATCGAGCGATTCCCGAAGTCGGATGCCATACGATTGGAAGGCGTCGAGGCTTCGCGAGAGGCCGGCGCCGGTCACCTGAAGGCGCTCGAGATCGCCGGACCGGTGATGGGGATCAGTCCCGGCGCCGCGTACGGCAACGCCAAACGGTGGATTCCGGAGCGGTTCGCCGAGGCGGCGCGAAAATGCCAGGCGATCGCCCCGTGCGCGCTGATCTTCGGCTCGCAATCGGAACGGCCTCTGGCGGAAGCGGTGATCGAGGCACTTCGCGGGTCGGGTATGCAAACACGGAATTTGGCGGGTGCCACCACGCTGCGGGAGTTTATCGATCTCGCCTCCGTCTGCCGGCTCTTTCTCACCAATGATTCGGGAGCGATGCACGTTGCCTCCGCGTCAGGAGTGCCGACAGTAGCAATTTTCGGCGCCACCGACGACACCACTACGGGCCCTACCGGTCCGCTGGCGCGGGTGGTCCGCGAGCATGCCGAATGCAGTCCGTGCCTGTTACGGGAGTGTCCGATTGACCACCGCTGCATGACCCGCGTCAGTGCCGATCGCGTGGTCTCCGTCGCACAGCAACTCTGGGAGGAGTCCGCAAAGGCGTGGACACAAGAAGTAAGATCCTGACACTCCCGCAGGCTATGGCCATCACCGCGCGGCCCGTGGCCATCGTGTCCGGGACATTCGATGTACTGCGTGCGGAGCATGCGCATGAATTGCAAAAAGTGCACGAACGAGCGGAGAATGCCGTCGTTCTGGTGGTAGTCTTGCCGCGCGAGCGAGAACTTCTTACGCAGCACGCCCGGGCCGAACTGGTGGCTGCCTTGCGGTCCGTCGATTTCGTGGTAGTCGCCACCCCTGCGGAGTTGCAGACTCTCGCCGAGGCGCTGCGTCCGGAATGCGTGGCCGATCTGCGTGACCTCGACGAGCAGCTATCACTCGATCTGCGTAGGCGAGTCCGCGGGACACGCGACTAAACCTCGTCACGGCCACTGTGCATGCCGGGTGGTACGCTTGGGGCATGGCCCGGTATGAGATTCAATCTGGGCGTCGAGCGTCGGGCTCACGCGCAACTATCATCACACTGATCATTGTTCTCGTCGTTCTGCTCATCGGAGCGCGCTCGCTGGCTTCTTACGCGATCGAGATTGCCTGGTGGAAAGAACTGGGACAGTTCAAGACGTGGCTGAGCATGCTGTACTACGCAATGACGCCGGTCGCGGCCGCCACGGTGTTGGGTTTCGCGGTCTTGTGGTTCACCCACGCGCGTGCCTTGCACTTCGCCGGAGCCTCGCTGCGCGACCACAAGCTCTATGCGCGCCTCAGCGTCCTCGCTCTGCTGTTCCTCTCGTATTTGATTGCCGCCGTTTCCATTGACACCTGGACGGTGGTCCGCTTCGCCGGCTCGCGCGGCCTGCCCGCCGCCGCCACTGTGTGGCACGACGCCGTGTTTCAGAAGCCTCTCTCTTTCTACCTCTTCGACCTGCCGTTTTATCTGCTGCTGCGCAGTTATGTCCTGACGTTGGTGATCTTCTCGATCCTTCTCTACTGGATCGTGGCGCGCGCGTGGCAACTGCGATACCGCTTTCCCGAAATGCGCGACAACGCACAGATCGACCCCGGCTTCTTTCGATTGGAGCGCGGGCTGGAGTCCCGCTATCTGCGAGGGGCGTGTGTCTTCCTGCTGTTGGCGCTGGCTGTAAGGTTTTACCTGGCGCGCTATGAAATGGTGTACAACGAGCACGGCTCGTTTCTGGTCGGCATCGACTACGTCGATCAGCACATCGGCCTGCCCCTGCAATGGCTGCTGGTCCTGGCCGCACTGGGCGCAGCGGTGTTTGTCTGGCTGGGCCGCTGGAAGCTGGCCGCGAGCATGGCACTGGCATTGGTGATCTCCTTCGCAGTTCCGCGCCTGGTCTCGAGCCTGTATGTGGGTCCCAACGAGATTTCGATCCAGAGGCCCTACATCGCGACCCACATCCACGCCACTCGCAGCGCCTTCGGCCTCGATCAGCAGGTACAGGAAAAAGAGTTCGACGCGCATCCCGACGCCTCCATTACGGTTGCGCAGAACCGCCCGACGCTCGATAATGTCCGCCTCTGGGATTGGCGCGCTTTTCACGACACCATTACCCAGATCCAGGCTTTGCGCCCTTATTACGTCTTCCACGATAGCGACGTCGACCGCTACACCATCGACGGCCAATACCGCCAAGTCCTGCTGTCGCCCAGAGAACTCGATATCGGCCAGTTGCCGGGAGCGAAGGCAAGCTGGATCAATCCCGCTTTCATCTACACGCACGGCTACGGACTGGTGCTGGCGGAAGTCAGCCAGATCACGCCCGATGGCCTGCCAGTCCTGTTGATCGACAACGCGCCCGCGGTGGTAAAGACTCCCAGCCTGAAATTGAGCCGTCCGGAGCTCTACTATGGTGAAGTCACGCATGAGCCGGTATTCGTAAACACCGCCCAGGAGGAGTTCAACTATCCGTCGGGCGAGCAGAATGTGCGTTCCCGATACGAAGGCCGGGGCGGCTTTCCGGTCTCCTCCTTCATGATGCGCATGGCGGCTTCGGTCAGCCAGGCCGAACCGAATATCATGTTGACCGACTACTTCACCGCCGGCAGCCGCATGATGATTCACCGCCAGGTACGCGAACGTCTGCAGGAACTAGCCGGATTTCTGGAGTGGGACAAGGATCCGTACCTGGTCATCGGCGACGATGGACGGCTGGTGTGGATGGTGGATGGCTACACCACGTCCGAGGCGCATCCCTACTCGCGCACCGTGGACGCGGGCGAGTTGGGCCTTGTGAACTACGTCCGCAATGCCGTAAAGGCGACGGTCGATGCCTACGACGGCACGACGCATCTGTACGTCTTCGCGCCGGACGACCCCATCATCGCGGCCTATCAGAGCCTCTTCCCCGACCTGTTCCTTCCGTCGTCGCAGATGCCCCACGATCTGCGCGCACATGCACGCTATCCCGAGACGCTGTTTCGCATCCAGGCGGAGATCTATCGTACGTATCACATGCTGGATCCACAGTCGTTCTACAACAAGGAGGATTTGTGGGATCTGGCGCGGCACGCCACGACCCAGGCCGGAGGCGCCGAGCCCGTGGATCCGACTTACGTGATGGCCACCTTGCCGGGGTCGGACAAGGCCGAGTTTCTGCTGCTGGTCCCGTTTACACCGCGGACCAAGGACAATCTGATCGGCCTGATGGTGGCACGATGTGACGGCGAGCACCTGGGCGAGATCGTGGTGCTACTGCTATCGAAACAGGAGCTGATCTTCGGACCGATGCAGATTGCGGCGCGCATCAATCAGGATCAGAACATTTCCAAAGATCTGACACTGTGGAATCAGCAGGGCTCGCAGGTGTTGCGTGGGCAGACGCTGGTGTTACCGGTGGGCAATACCTTCCTCTATGTAGATCCGATCTATATACAAGCTACCGAAGCCCGGATGCCCCAGCTCAAGAAGGTGGTTCTGGCGGTGGGCAACCGGCTGATCTACGCCGATACCTATGACCAGGCGCTGGCGCAACTTTCTCCTGGCGCCCAGCAACTCGTGCAGCAAGCGACTAGCGCGACGCCACCGGCGCCAGCGGCGGGACAGCCCACTGCGTCAGCGCCGAATACCGATCCGCGCCTGGAGCGCATTCGTCAGCACCTGCGCCGGTATAGAGAATTGGCGGCTCAAGGCAAATGGTCGGAGGCAGGCAAGGAACTCGAGGCAATCGAGGCGGAAGTGCAGAAGTAGAAGGGCGCGGCGGAATGTCCGCCTCTAGACTTCCTATCGACACTCTCCGCAAAATACGAGCCGCGCGCGTCAGCAGGCGATCTCGGGATGCGAGCTTGCGATCTTCTCGGCACGTTACGAGCCGCGCGCGTCAGCAAGCGATCTGGAATGCGAGCTTGCGATACTCTCGGCAAGTTACGAGCCGCGCGCGTCAGCAAGCGATCTTCGAATGCGGACCTGCGAAACCACCGGTTGCCTGCGTCTTCACGTATCTGTTCGTCTGTAGCTGTCGTATCTAGGACCGTCACCCGACACTTACGCGACTGAACATCGAGCGGCGACCCTCATAAACTTCGCGGCCCCACGTAAATTGCCTATGCGAGGACGGGGGAAAGGAGTAGACTATCTCCAGTGCGGCAGGTTTCTGCGCCGCTGATTCTCGACGCTACATGCTAGTAACAGCGCGAATCAGCCCCTTATGCCACCGGCGAAGAAGGTATGTCGTTGGCGAGACTCACAATGCTGCAAAGGCCGCACCACTGACGGTGCGCCAAACTGACAGCCAAGAGGGTTGCGATGGCAGATTTCCTCGGTTTGGAAGTGACTGCGGACGAGCCGATCGCTGGTCTGTCCGCGGCGCTGGAGCGCGAGCCCTCCGCCGCTCCGGAGCGGCGTATCGAGTTGCTCACTGCCGCCGCGGCGGCTCAAGGTGTGGGTGCGCCGGCAGGCCGTGGCCCTGAGGTGTGGCGCACGGTCATGGATACACTGCTCCGTCGGAAGGTGATGCAAGTGCTCGGTCCCTTCGAAGTTCCTACCCACTGGATGTGCTTTCACGTGCCGCCCGGCGGCAAGGGCCAGCTTAAGGTGACGAATACGGCCGGATCAGAGTACGGCCTCAAGCTCAAGGCCGTGGGCAGCGGCTGGGGCTCCGGCCGGAACCTCAAGCTAACCGTGAACCGTGACTTCCTCGAGCGCACCCGTTGCCTGCGCGTGTCTCTGGCTCTCCAGGCGCGCGTAACTCTGTATGAAGGCGGGGTGCCCCCGCGCGCGGACGTGCTGGGCGTCGCGGGCCTTTCCATCGACGAATTAGCTGAGTGCCCGGACTGTTCGGGCGAGAACGAGCGCCGGGGAGCCATGGTCGTCCCCTCTGGGGAATGGATCGACTTGCGCGGCGACCCCTTGGGCTATACGGTGGAGACCGCCCTCGAACTGGCGGACCATTCCGACCTGAGCTTATCGGCGCCTTTTGCCGTTCCGGGTCTGAATGTGCAGATTGGAATCGAGTGCACTCGCCGTTCGCAACTGAACTGTAGCACCAGGTATGTGCTCCCAGGCGGCCACCGTTACCGCCCGTCGACCTCATACGGTGAGCCGGCAGACCTACCCTACTGGCGCTGTGAGTAATGCAATGCCCTTGTTCAACGAGTTGTTACATCGGGTGGCCCAGGCTTCGCGAGGCATATACGGTGTCAACACCGAAGATCAGGTATCGAAGTGGAATCGCCCACCAGCCGTGCGTGCCTGGCGCGCGTGGGCCGAGGCCTACGCCGCCTTCGAGCGCGGTGACTTGTCCGAGGCCAGCAGTTGGTTGAATGCCGTCGAAACCTGGGCGCCGCAACCGGCCGGTGACATACTTCGTGGCGAAGTGGCGTTGCTGTGGGCCCGCATCATGAACGCGGCCGACGAACCTCGCCGCGCCCTTCCTTACGCGCAGGAGGCTTGGAAGTGCTGGTTCACACTAGCGGGGAATGCGCTGACCGTGCTCGCGGGCGACGAGCTGACCAGCCTGTTGGAGGCACTCACCTTTCCTGAGCATCTCGATTTGGCGAAGCAGAAGCTCTTCATGGATTGGCTGGGCGACCGGGCCTCGCCCAATTTGCACTACACCGCCCAGCAAGTCTTCGAGGCGTGCCGCGGCTTGCATGACGGCGGGCCGGCGCTGGAACTTAGCGAGCAGTGGCGTGCCTGGTATCGCAAAACGGCGCAAACGGGAGGGCTGCCTGCCGTGCGCCTCGTGCCGCTGGAAGCGATGCTCGTTCGTGACGTGGCCAACTTGCACGATGAGTTGGGGGATCCAAAGGCCGCGTTGGACGGCTTCATCGAGGCGCGCGCCCTGCTGTCGTCGCCCGGCGTCAACGCCGACGAGTCGGAGTTGCGCCAGCTTGATTTCAATATTGGCAATCAACAGGCGAAGATTGGCCAACACAAGTCCGCAATCGCAGCGTTCGAACGCGTGGCCAAGGCCTTTGATGAGGCCGGCGAAGCAGAGCCGGCGATGCGTGCCAGGCACGCGGCGCTGGTAAGCCGCTGGAACTTGGGTGAGAGCCCGAAGAAGCTGCTTCCGCGACTTGAGAAAGTGTTGCGCGGCTACGAAAGCGTGATCCAGGAGGGGGACGAGCGGCGCTCGGAAGCGGCGGGACAGAACCTTCACCGGGGCAACCAGTTGTGGCTCTCGCTCGCGTCGCGGATTTTGGGTGAGGACGTCACCTGGGAGCGCTTTCTCCACCAGGTGTTTGCAAGCCGCGAAGCCAACACACGCGCCCACACGGTATGGCACGAGGCTGTCAGCCACCGCCGCGCCCCCGAAGTGATCGACCAGATCAGCGTGCTGTTGGCGCGACTCTCACATGAAAAGGCCGGTCTCCTGGTGCTCTCGCTGGAATCGGCGGTGGGCGAGGTGCTGGCGGTGACACTGGTGAGCGGCCGCATGCCTCTCTCGCAGCGGATCGTCGTGGAACGCCTCTCGCCCGAGTGTCTGGAAACCCTGCAGAACTTGATCGGCCAGCGGCGCGAGGCCACATTGGCCATCGCGTCGCGCGCCATGGCTGCATCCGTCGAGCCCGGCGCGGAATTCACCGGGGCCTGCTCGACGCTGTGGCAGACTTTGCCGCCGCAAACACGCCAGCGCCTGGACGAGGCGAGCATCGCATACTTCCTGCCGGAGCCCGGCGGTGCACTCGACGAAAGCCCGCTGGAACTGGTTTTCGATGGCCAGAGTTACCTGGGCTTGCGCAAGCCCGTCGTGCGCACCGCCTCATGGTCGCAGATGGCCAGAGCCCTCGCGCCGAACCGCACGGATCGACTGGCCTGCGGGCGTTTTGCCGTGGTCCGCGGTGCGGACATGCCCGGCCTGAGCCCGTTGCTACTGGCCGACGACGAAGTAAGCGCAGTAGAAGCGACTGCGAGACAGAGCTTCGCCGATGTGCAACGGCAATTGGAACCGACAGCCGAGGAATTTGGCGCATTGGTGGCCCGCGGCCTGGATGTGTTGCACTTTACCGGACACAGCTATGCCGATGATGCGGGCGAGTACCTTGTGCTGCGTGAAGAAGAACTGGTGGGCGTGCCGGAATTGGGAGTCCGCCACTCGCAGCCGGCGCCGGTGTCGATCTTCTGCTCCTGCCTGGTGGGCCTGCACCGGCCTACGCGTGCCGGGTTGGCGCGCGGCATTGCCAGTGCGCTACTGGACAGCGGCGCCCCGGCCGTGGTGGCGGCAATGGTGCCGCTGCCCGACCAGGTTGGGCACGACTTCGCATTGGCCCTGCATTTCCACGCAAGGACCCGTCCCCTGGGTGAAGCCGTGCAGGCTGCGCGCGTGACCCTTGCACGTCGCTTCCACCCTGCCACCTGGGGCTGCTTCGCGCTTTTCGGCCGCCACGATGCTCGTCTGGCGACACCCGCCGATCTACCACTGGCGCGTTGGCCCGCTCTGCTTGTCCGATGCCTGGCCACGCGCGGCGCCGCGTGGCGTAAGGAACTGGAGGCCGCTCTGTCGGAAGACGCAGAACTGGCCCCTCTATTGTCGTCGCAGGCTCTGGCGCTGGTCGACTGCCATGCCGCCGGGGAATGTGGTGCCGAAGTGCCACAGCTCGACGAAGCCGCGGTGAGTTCCTCGGCCGCCGATGCCCGCCTGGCGCTTGAGGCGGCGCGGGCACTGGCAAACGCCGTTTGCATGGCGGACGATGCCCGGGCGCGCAGTGAACTCAGCCGCGCACTGCTCATTCACGAGATCACAGACGACAACTACTTACTCGTGGCCGTTGTGGACACCGCCATCCGGCGCGGCATGCTGCTGGTACAGGACGAGTCCAGCACGCGGCTGGTGGATCGTGCCCATCACCTGCTGGGGTGGCTCACCCGCTCGACTGCCGGGCTGGCCGCGGTGCGCGAGTCACTGGACCAGGTCCGCAATCGATGGAGCAACACGCTCACCATGCAGGTAGGCGAGTTGGCCGGCGTGTCGCCGGAGGAGTTTGCGGCGGCCGATGCCGGCGACCGCAACGCCATGAAAGAAATGGTGTGGAATCTGAAAACGCGCGAGGCCTCGATGGATGCTCTGGCCAGCACCTCGCCTTGGATGGAGTGGCTGTACCGGTTGATGGGCGCCGACGGCGATGGCCCGATGAGCGATTTCTGTGGCGTAGTGGATGCCGCTGCCCGCAGCGGTCGCCTGAAGCCGGCACAGGCCGAGGCGCTGCGCACCCTCTTCAAACGCTTCATAGGTCCTGGCGAGATTGAACCGGAACACGTCCAGGCGGCGCTGGAACAGTTTGCGGGGCAGCGGGCCGAAGTAGCTGCGATCCGGCACTTTCAGCTATACGATCGCATCACCAGCCAGGAGCACGAGGTGCCCGCCGCCGAGCTTCTGCAAGCTCGTACCCAGGCTACGGCTGCAGGGGCATTGGGGCTTGCGGCCTTTCTCTCCCTTCAATTGGGAGGGCGCGAACTCGCAGCCAGGAATACCGTCGCTGCACGCGCGCATGCCGAAGACGCTCTCCAGATCCTGTTGGCACTGGCAACGAAAGATGCCGCTTACACGCCTCGGACTAACCTGTGTGCCGCCTTCCTTTACAATGTGGCGCAGGCCAGCGGCAGCTCCGCCTTCCAGGCCAAGGTGTTGCATGATCACCGCGCCCGCATCGAAGCCTACTTTGCCGAGCACTAGTTTCGCGGGCAGTGTCCTGCCCTGTACGTGCTAGCGATGGAATCGAGCGGCGCAGACCGTGACATTCCTCCTTAACGCCGAGAGGAGTCGACGGGGCAAATAGGACGTTTCTCGAGCGGCTCCGTCAATCTCTCCAGTTTACAAATACTACAAACAATTCGTGATCTTTTTCTATTCTTATTTGCGCATGTGAAAATGGCGGCCGATTCTAACTGGCCCCCAAAGAAAAGGATAGAAACTCATGAGACTTAGTACACTGATTGCCCGGCTTGTCTTCGTGACTTCATTGGCTGCGGCAACTGCGACTTTCGTTCCCAATTGCTTCGCTGATTCCGATAACCAGAGACTGTTCGGTGACTCGCGCCTGATCGGCCTGGTACCTTTGCCTGGCTATCCCGAGGCGGTCGCCGTGAATAAGGGAATCGTCTACGTGACCACGCCGGCGAACCTTGGCATTCCGGCGAATAACTCGCCATCCGTGGTGTATGGCCTCGACATCCGCACCGGCGCCGTGGTGAAGACCTTTACCATCAAGGGTCAGACCAGCACGGTGAAAGGGCTTGCCTGCGCCGCGTTCGACGATCACGACAACATCTACGTGCTCGATTTCCAGCAGGGCGTTTTCAAGATCAACGTAAATACCGGCCAGCAAACCACCTACGCGACGAATTTCCCCATCGTCTTTCATTCGGCGTTCAATCCGATCTTTCCTCTCTTGCTGAACGATCTGGCATTCGGTCCCAGCGGGGAGCTGTACATCTCCGATACCTTCCAGGCGACCATCTGGCGCGTGCCTCCTGGAGGAGGAACTCCCGAGGTTTGGTTCCAGGATCCCCGGCTGGACGGCCCCATCGGCCCCAATGGACTGCGCGTATCTCCGGACGGTAAGTCCGTCTACGTGATCACCTCCGCGGATGGTAACGGTGTCGGCCGCATGTGGACGTTGCCGCTGGTCAGTCACCCCACCGCTGCGGAGTTGCAACTCTTCACGACCTTCGACACAGGATCGCGGCCGGACGGCTTTGCCTTCGGACGATCGGGTCGTCTCTACGTGGCGCTGGCGAGTCTGAGTCAGATCGCCGTGCTCAACCCCGATGGCACCCAGGTGATGCGACTCACCGGCCCGACGGCGCAGAATCTCCAGAACCCGGCGCAGTCGGTTCCGTGGGCCAACATGGCGAACATCGCCTTCAACGATGAAGAGGGAACCTTGCTGGTGAGCAATCACGCCACATCGGCGCCGGTCACGGACTCGGCGGTGTTCGATGTCTATGTAAACGACAAGGCCGGTATGCTCTTCCCGAAGGGTGTGGGAAATTAGCAGCAATTGATGCGCGCAACGGATGCTATCCTGTCCATTCCGACACATGAAGACAGGAACCATTCTGACTGTAGTTCCGATTGCAGCGGTGGTCGCGGCCGGATATTTTCTGCCGCCCGTCCGGCTCTTCGCTCTGAAAGCGGTAGGCCGCGGCCCCGTCTGCCCGATGTCGAATGCTTTGGCGGCCGATCGCAATCTCCAATCGCAGATCCAGCGGAGCCAGGAAATCCTCCAGAACAGCAGGGTGGTGGAAAAGGATCCGGCGGGGTATCACCGCGTCGAAACCCCGAAGGGCTCGTGGTGGATCCCCGAAGGCAACGATTACGTCTTGCCCTTCAACCTGGCGGAGCAGGCGCGGGAGATCTATGGCTCGGGCGAGTTCGCAGTCAAGTCCGGCGATACCGTGCTGGACTGCGGCGCCAACGTGGGCGTCTGGACGCGCACGGCGTTGGATCGCGGCGCGAAGCTGGTCGTGGGATTCGAGCCTGCTCCCGAAAACATCGAGTCGTATCGACGCAACTTTAAGGATGAAATCGCCGCAGGCCGCGTGGTATTGGTGGCCAAAGGCGTGTGGGACAGAGACGATGTCCTGCTCCTCAAACGCGATCCTCACAACAGCGCCGCCGACAGTTTCGTGATGCTCGCAGACGGCACGCCCGGCGTGCAGGCGGCCCTGACGACTATCGACAAAGTGGTGGCGGAGATGAAGCTGGACCGCGTGGATTACATCAAGATGGACATTGAGGGCGCGGAAACCCGGGCGCTGGTGGGGGCAAGGGAAACGATCATGCGATTCCACCCACGCCTTTCCATCGCGACGGAGCACTCACCTGAGGATGGTGTAAAGATTCCCGCTTCCGTCAACGGTCTGTGGAATGGGTACCGCATGATTTGCGGGCCGTGCCTGGAGACCAAAGACGGACACATTCGCCCCGACGTACTGTATTTTCAGTGAGCCAGGTAAAAGTAAAGGCCCGGCGGGAGCTCGGAGGATAACACCCGCCGGGTGGGCCGCGGAAGACCTGGTGTCCCGCGGACCATTCGTCAGAGCCTCTACACTCCGAGAGACGTCGGTTTCGCTTGTCAGGTTGCAGTCGAGAATAAGCACAATGCGGCGATTCGGAAAGTGTTGGCGTGCGCTTCCGCTGTGCGTGCGATCGGGTCGGAATAACCCCCACCCAGGGTGATCACCAGGGGAATTCCGTACGATTTTGCGAACGAACACACCAATCGATCGCGCTCCCGCAGGCCTTCCTGCGTAAGCCGCAAGCGCCCGAGCCGATCGCCTGACAGCGCATCCACACCCGACTGGTAGAACAATACCTGCGGCTTGAATCGCGCGATGGCAGTGAACACCTCCGGCAAGTGGCTGAGATACTCTTCATCGCCAGTGCCGTCCGGAAGGCCGATATCGATGCGGCTCTTCTGTTTGCGAAATGGGAAATTATTCTCCCCATGCAGCGAGATCGTCAAGACGTCGGGATCGTGCTCGAAGATACTGGCTGTCCCATCTCCTTGGTGGACGTCGAGGTCAATCACGGCGGTTCGCTGGACTCCGCGATCGCGCCGCAGGGCCAGGATGGCGACGGCCAGGTCGTTAAAGACACAGAATCCGGACCCTTCGGCGCGAAAGGCATGATGCGTTCCTCCGGCCAGATTGCCGCCAAATCCCATCTTCAGGGCCTGCGCCGTGGCGGACAGGGTGCCTCCCACTGAGGCGAGTGTGCGATTCACCAGTGCCTCGGACCATGGAAATCCGATGCGGCGCATGATGCGCGGATCGAGCGAGCCGTCCAAGAATCGCGCAACGTATTCCGGGTCGTGGGCGAGTTCGATGGTCTGCGGGTCCGCGGGTACGGCAGGCTGGAACTGATACACTTTGTCCTGAGCGAGCAAAGCGCGGACCAGCGAGTACTTACCGGACGGAAATTTGTGGCCCGGCGGAAGGGGAATCACGTGGTGATCGCAATAGTAGAGAACGGGAAGCAACTTCATATTATCCCCGGCAGTTCAGCGGGTGTGGAAGCGTGCAAGGCTTCACTGAGCGCGCGCTTTTGACGTAGTTTTTACATTCTGCCCACACTCCGGCCCCGCCCGGTATTCGATCCTGGTGATAGCATGGCCAAACTAAAAGGACTGAGATGTTTCCCCGGGAGTCTTCTGTAATGCCGAAGAAGAAAATCGTCTTCTTTTTCCCTGCCTTCTCCAGCCAGGAGGCAACCGCGCCGTTGGGCATTCTGGCCGTGTCCACGCCGCTTCTGCGGGCCGGGTACGAGATCAAACTGATCGATTCCACCATCACTCCGAATTTTCAGAAGCGAGTGATCGAGGAACTCAAAGATGCGCTCTGCCTGGCGGTCTCGCTGGTCACCGGCCCCATGATTCGCGAGACGGTGCAGGTAGCCCGCGAAGTGAAACGGCTCTATCCCAAGATGCCGATCGTTCTGGGCGGATGGCACCCATCGCTGCTTCCCGATCAGACCCTGGCGGCAGATTTCGTGGACGCCGTGGTGGTGGGACAGGGCGAAGATGCGTTGCTCGATGTCGTGCAGCACATCGAGGCGGGAGAGTCGCTGAAAGGCATCGCCGGGGTCGGCTACAAGGTGGATGGGCGGATCGCGTTCAATCCGACACGGCCCCTTCGCCCGTTGAAGGAGATGCCGCCCAAAGCCTATCACCTGGCTGATTTCGATGCCTACCAGCGGGTGTGCGGCCGCCGCTGGGCGATGTACACGTCGAGCCTGGCCTGCCCTTACAACTGCGGCTACTGCACGAACGACGGCGTGTACGGGCGGAAGTGGAACGCGCTCGATCCGGAACAGGTGGTGGAGGAGACTACCGACTTGGTCAGCCGTTACCGCCTGGAACTGTTGTGGATTGTCGACGACAACTTCCTGATCGATCGCGAGCGGGCGTTAGGAATCGCCGAGGGCCTGGTGGAGCGGGGCGTGAAGTTCGACTGGAGTATTCAGGCTTCCACGAACCTGGTGAATCGCCTCAGTGTGGACGAGTGGAAGTTGCTCAAGCGCTCCGGTTTGTCGCAAGTCTCGCAAGGCGCCGATACCGGATCGCTGAAGATGATGTCGCTGATGAACAAAGATTTTCAGGATCTGGACTGCATCTACGGCGCTGCCGAGAAACTCAGCGCGGCTGGTGTGCGGCCCAGCTTCAACCTGATTTTCGGATATCCAGGCGAGGGCGAGAAGGAACGGCGTGAATCGGTGGCGCTGATGATGAATATCTGCCGCCGCTATCCCGGCGCCGAGTTCTGGACCAACATCTTCACTCCGTATCCGGGTTCGCCGATCATGAAGCGCGCGTTCGAGCTGGGAATCGAGGTGCCGAAGACGCTCGAAGGATGGGCTGATTTCTTCCCACGCTACACGGTGCTGCCGTGGCTCAAGGGCAAGCAGCATGTCCGCGTACAGAACATGCGCGAGTATATGCGCGTGGCATTCCATAGGGTGCCCATCGGCAAGTACCGCGTCCCGGCTCTCAATAAGCTGCTGTACAATCTGATCAGTATTCCGGCGAGGTGGCGGCTGGACCATCATGTATACGCATTTCCGGTGGATCTGTGGGTGCGGAACACCGCACAGAAGCTGTTGACGCCGCCCAAGCCGAAAGTCGACGCGCACCAGCTTTCCGCGGAGCCGGTGACCTGTTAATGGTGTCCCGGGGTAACCATGGTTGACGTACTCCTGACGCATTCCAATCACCTCTACAACGACCGGAAACAGGTTCGCAAGATGCAGCCTTATCCGCCGTTGCAGACCTTGATTGCAGCCGCGTGTCTGCGGAAGGCGGGTCATTCGGTGGCGCTCTTCGATCCCACTCTGGACTCTCCGGAAGCCGGGTTCGAACGGGCCTTGGCGCTTCACCAGCCGCGCTTGGTCGCGGTAGTTGAAGACAACTTCAACTACCTGACGAAGATGTGCCTGCTGCGCAATCGCGAACTGTCGTTCTGGATGGCCGCGCAAGCAAGACGCGCCGGGATTCCGGCGATTGTCAACGGGTCGGATGCCAGCGACCGATCCGGCGAGTACTTGAATGCCGGATTCCAGTACGTGCTGGTCGGCGAAGTGGAAGAGGCGATCGTCGAGGTCGTGCGCCGGATGTTCGACCTAGGCGTGGCGGAGGTGGGCTTCATTCGCGGCGCTGCTTTTCTGGATGGAGGGCAGGTGCGGTATCCGCCGCGCCGCGCGCCGATCGCCGATTTGAATGCGCTGCCCGCGCCGGCATGGGATCTGGTGGACGCCGAGCCGTATCGCCGCGCGTGGACCGAAGCGCACGGCCATTTCTCCATCAACATGGTTTCGAGCCGCGGATGCCCGTATAGCTGTAACTGGTGTGCCAAGCCGATCTGGGGAGACACCTACCACTGCCGGTCGGCAAGGCTGGTGGCCGCGGAAATGCGCGAAGTGAAGACGCGCTTCGCACCGGACCACCTATGGTTTGCCGACGACATCTTCGCGCTCTCGCAGCAGTGGACGCAGGAATTCGCCGAGGCAGTGGAAGCCGAAGGAGCCCACATCCCCTTCAAGATGCAGTCTCGCTGCGACTTGATGACGCGTCCCACAGTGGAGAATCTGGCGCAGGCCGGATGCGCCGAGGTGTGGATGGGGGTCGAGTCCGGCTCACAGCAGGTGTTGGATGCAATGGACAAGGGCACGCGCCTCTGGCAGGTCTACGAGGCGCGCCAGAATCTGCGGCGGCACGGCATTCGGGCGTGCTTCTTTCTGCAATTCGGCTACCCCGGCGAGACCTGGATGGAGATCGAAAAGACCATCGCACTGGTGCGGAACACGCAGCCCGATGACATCGGAGTCTCGGTATCGTACCCGCTGCCGGGCACCGCGTTTCATCGGACCGTGTCGAGCCAACTCGGACCCAAGGAGAACTGGGCCGACAGCGACGATCTCGACATGATGTTCCAGGGCGCCTTCACCACGAATTTTTACCGGGCTCTGGCCGATGCCTTGCACTTGGAAGTTCGCTCCGGCCGCGACGCTGCCGAAGAGGCGTGGCGCAGTGTGATGGCGTTGAGGTCGACCTGCGAGCGCAAGATTCCGTTATGGATCTCCTGCTGACACACGGCTATTTCCTGCAGGAAGACCCCAAAGAGCTGCAGATCATGAAGCCCTATGCGCCGCTCGGGCTGCTGTATCTCTCCAGCTATCTGCGCGCCGCGGGTTTCGGAGTGGAGATCTACGACTCGACCTTCGGTTCGCGCGAGGGGCTGTTCCGGATTCTGGAGACGGAGACGCCTGCGGTCCTGGGCGTCTATGTGAATCTGATGACGCGCGCGAATGCGCTCGCGATTTTGAAGCGCGGCGCGGCGTGCGGCTGGCGGGTGATTGTGGGCGGCCCGGAGCCAGCCAACTATCCCGATGAGTATCTGGCGGCAGGCGCGGAGGTAGTGGTCTCGGGCGAAGGCGAACTGGCGCTCGAATCGCTGCTGCGCGGTATTCCGGCGGGCAAGGTGCCGGGCGTTTGCATTCGCGCGGAGGATGGTCGCGTAGTGAACACAGGCGCGGCGCGTCAGTTAGCGGATCTGGATGCGCAGCCATGGCCCGATCGCGAGCGTGTGGATCTGGACCGGTATCTGCGGGTGTGGAAGCAGCATCACGGCGCCAGTTCGGTGTCGCTGATCAGCGCGCGTGGATGTCCGTACCACTGCCGCTGGTGCAGCCACTCCACATTCGGTAAGACCCACCGGAGGCGGTCGCCGATCGGATTTGTGGATGAAGTGGAGTGGGTGATCGACCGCTATCGCCCCGATCAGCTTTGGCTGGCCGACGATGTGTTCACGATCCACCACGGATGGCTCGATCAGTATGCCGCGGAGATGAAGCGCCGCGGGCTGCGCCTTCCCTTCGAGTGCATCACGCGCGCCGATCGCATGAACGCGCGCGTCGCGGCGCAACTCGCCGAGTTGGGCTGTTACCGGGTGTGGATCGGGTCAGAGAGCGGCTCTCAGCGGATCCTGGATGCCATGGAGCGCGGCGTCAGTGTTGCGCAGGTACGCGACGCGGTGAGGCAGTTGCGCGAAAGCGGGATTCAGACGGGAATGTTTCTGATGTGGGGATATGAGGGAGAGAATCTGACCGATATCGAGGCGACGTACGAACATGTGAAGGCGTGCCGTCCGGATGTCTTCTTCACCACGGTCTCGTACCCGATTAAAGGGACTCCGTACTATGACGAAGTGCGTCCGAAGCTGGTGCAATTGGGGGCGTGGGAAGGGACCACGGATCGGGAAGTGAAGATCAGTGGGCGGCACTCGAGGAAGTTCTATCAACTGGCGGATCAGTTACTGAGAAGCCAGACGGCGGACGAAGCGGCGACGGTGCGTGCGAGTCTGATCGCCGCGTCGAACGAGGTGGAAGCATGATGCTTCAGTCTGCCGGGGTGGCCGCATGAGCAGCGACGTGGCGCAGACACTCCTGTCTGCCGTCTCGACACTCATGTCGAAACTTTTCGGGGGTCTGCCGATTCCGATCCATTCGGGAAGCCTGCATGCGTTTGCCGGCACCGTGCGCGCGTCGAAAAGCGTCGACATGAGTGTCGACGCGGCAAACAAGAGTGTTTGCGCCACATCTGCGTTTGATGGCGTGGCCTCTCAGTATGACCGGCAGTGGACTGATGCGCCGATCGGCCTTGCGCAACGGGAACTCGTCTGGCGATTCGTCGATCCCCTCTTCCATACCGGCGACCGCATCCTCGATGTCGGATGCGGCACCGGCGCCGATGCCGCACATCTCAGCAGGCGCGGAGCCATCGTGCACGCGACCGATCCATCGCCTGCCATGATCGAGATCGCCCGCGAGCGAGGCGGCTTCACCACGGCAGTGCTCCCCGCGGAACAGATCGCCTCGGTGGGCGGCATCTTCGATGGCGCCATCTCGAATTTCGGCGCGTTGAACTGCCTCGACGATCTGGCGTCATTCGCGCGCGCATTGGCCACGCGGGTCCGCCCCGGAGGGTACGTGGCGATCTGCACGATCGGAAAATTCTGCCTCTGGGAGTTTCTCTACTACACCACGCACGGCAAGTTCGCCAAAGGGTTGCGGCGCTTGCGAGGCACTGCGCCATCTTCTCTGGGCGTGACGGTCCGCTACCCCTCGATCGTCGCCCTCCGAGAGGCATTCGAGGATTTCCAACTAGTCCGTTGGACCGGCATCGGCCTTTTCGTACCGCCCTCGTATGTGCGTATGCGCGGCGGCATAGTGCGATGGTGCAGCTTCCTCGACCGCGCCCTGGCGCGACTACCGCTACTGCGCGCCCTGGCCGACCATCGTCTCTTAATTCTGGTGAGGAAATGACCATGCTCGCCAGCACGCGCCAACGCTTTCTCGACGACTACATCAAGATTCGCCACGCCGAAGGCCGTGGCTCGGAGGAGGCCGAGTACTACTTCGCACTTCCTTACCGTGACATCACCGGACGGCTTCAGGATCAATGGGCCATTCGCGGCAAGAGCTATCGATTTCTGGAGCAGCTCGTTCTGCCGCCGATCGAGGAGTATTTTGCGAGGCCGCTGCGCGTCGCCGATCTGGGGGCGGGCAACTGTTGGATGTCGTATCGGCTTGCGCTGCGCGGCCATCGTCCCATCGCGATCGATATTCTGGCGGACCCTCTCGACGGACTCGCCGCGGGCCGCCACTATCAGGAGCGCACCCCGTTCCCGCGCGTGAGCGCCGAGTTTGACGCGCTTCCACTGGCCGATGGCTGCCTCGACCTCGCGATCTACAACGCCTCGATCCACTACTCTATCGACTACCGTCGCACCCTGTCGGAGGTGCGCCGGTGTTTGCGGCCCGAGGGTTGTTTTCTGATCGTCGATTCGCCGGTCTATCGATGCCGCGAACATGGAGAGAGGATGCGCCGCGAGCGCCACCAGCAGTTCCAGTCGCAGTACGGCTTCGCGTCCGACACGCTCGAGAGCCTGGAATTCTTCGATGAGGAGATGCTGGCCGAGCTGTCGCACGATCTCGGCATTCGCTGGCGAATCCGGCGGCCCTGGCTCGGTTGGCAATGGATGATGCGTCCCTTCAAAGCGCGTTGGAACGGCAAGCGTCCGCCCTCGCGCTTCTGGATGCTCGAAGGCAGGTTCGCGTCATGATCATTCTGTTTCATCCGCGCAGCACCAAGCCGAAGAATCGGCGTCTGCCGCTATCCGTGCTCTATCTTGCCGCCGTGTTGGAGGGCAAGGAAGAGTATGCGATCGTGGACGGCAATGCGGATGCCGACCCCTTGGCCACAATCGATGGACTGATGCGCGAGGCCGCGGAGCGACGCGATCCGGTGGATCTTCTGGGCGTCTCCGTGATGCCGGGTCCACAATTACGCAGCGCGATTCCGGTATGCCGCCAATTCCGTGAGAAATATCCGAAAGTTCCCATTGTGTGGGGCGGATACTTCGCGTCTCTCTACACGCAGGCCTCGTTGAATGCGCGCTACGTGGACTTTGTGGTGAAGGGGCAAGGCGAAGATACGCTGCTGGAACTGCTGGAGGCCTTGCGCGGTGGGCGCGATTTCTCGCGAATCCGGGGGCTGGCGTACAAGGACCAGTTCGGACTGCATGTGCACACAGCCGAGCGTCCGCTCAAGTCGCCCGATGATTTTCCGTGGCCGCCTTATCACCGGCTCGACGCCTCCAAGTACATCGCCAATACGTTTTTGGGATCGCGCACGGCGGTGCACCAGGCCAGCATCGGCTGCCCGTTCAAGTGCAATTTCTGCGGCGTGGTCCCGGTCTACGATCGCGAGAAGATGGAATCGCCGGAGCGCACAGTCGCGATCCTGGACAACCTGCAGAGGCGCTATGGCGTGAACGCGGTGCAGTTCTATGACAACAACTTCTTCTTGCGCGAAGATCACGCGCGGGAGTTAGCCGCCCGCATCGCGCCGCTGAATCTGCGGTGGTGGTGTGAGGCGCGGGTCGACATTGTGCTGAGCTACTCGGACGACACGTTGCGCAAGCTGCGAGCGGCGGGCTGCGTGATGATCTTCTTCGGAGTGGAATCGGGCTCCGACGCGGCGTTGCGCGATATGAAGAAGCAGTTGACTGCCGAGCAGACGGTAGCTCTAGCGCAGCGCATTCGCGAATTCGATATCGTGCCCGAGTACTCGATGATCTTCGGCAATCCCGCCGACGCGGAGCGCGACGTGGCAGAGAACATCGCTTTCGTGCGGCGCGTGAAAAAGGTGAATCCCGACGTGGAGATCGTGGTACAGACATATGTGCCGACACCGCAGAAGTCGGGCGCGTATGGTGCCGTGGAGGTGGAATTTCCATCGACGCCGGACGAGTGGATTTCGGATCGCTGGTACCCGTATCTGATTCGCACGGACCCGGAACTGCCTTGGCTGCCGGAGCATGTGAAGCGGCGGATCCGCGATTTTGAGACGGTGATGAATTCGCGCTGGCCGACGACGCAGGACATGCGCTTGCCGGGCTGGGGACGTACGTTGTTGAAGTCGCTCAGCGGCTGGCGCTATGCGCTGGGTGCGTACGATTTTCCCGCGGAGCTGCGCTTCGCGCAAAAGCTGGTCCGTCTGCGCCAGCCCAGGCTGGAGAGCCTATGATCCGCGAGCCTATTTGCTTGAGCCCGAATCGTGCAAAAACTCTGATGCGTCGATGTGGCGCAAACACTCCTGTTTGCCGCGTCGAGACTCCTCTCGACGCTTTTCGCGCCTCCACCATCTCTGCGGCTCAGAAACTCCGCTCCCGTGCGCCAGACGCTCCCGGATTCAACCCAGCCTCGAAAATCCTTCGTGGCGCAGATCTCGCGGACTACCGAAAAGTCTCGACAGGAGTGTCGAGACGGCAAACAGAAGTGTTTGCGCCACGTCTGCGGCAACCCAGGCTGCAGTGCTTATGATGAGCGTCTCTATCAGCTTCAGCCCGAAACGTGCAAAGATTCTCGCGCGTCAATGTGGCGCAAACACTCGTGTTTGCCGCGCCTCCACCATCTCTGCGACCCAGAAACTCCGCTCCCCGGCGCCAAGCGCTCCCGGATTCAACCCAGCCTCGAAAATAATTCGTGGCGCAGATCTCGTGGACTACCGAAGAGTCTCGACAGGAGTGTCGAGACGGCAAACAGAAGTGTTTGCGCCACGCCTACACACGATCCTGGGGAAGGGGCCAACTCCTAATCCCCAACCCCCAACCCCTGCTTTCAAGGTTTGCACCACGTGAGCATCGCGATTTCTCCCGCGGAGGGATATGCGCTTTGGGCAGCGGAATGGGACTCGACGCCTTCACCGATCGTGGCGCTTGAACATCGCGTGTTGACGCCGTGGATTGCGGATCTGCGGCCCCGGCGCGCCATCGATGTGGGGTGCGGCACCGGGCGATGGACAGCGCCTCTCTCCGCCATCGGCCTCGATCTCTCGCCCGCGATGCTGGCGATCGCCGCTTCGAAGCACGGCTTGCAGGGACGCCTGGCTGCCGCCGACGCGACCGCGATTCCCATCCGCAGCAACGCCGCCGACCTCGTTCTCTGTACACTGACCCTCGGGCATATTCGCGATCCGCTGTCCGCGATGCGGGAGTTCGCGCGAATTCTGGAGCCGGGCGGCACCTTGATCCTCACGGACTTCCATCCCGCTGCCGCCGCACTGGGATGGCGCCGTACCTTCCGGAATGGCGGGCGCGTCTACGAGATCGAAAATCATTCGTACAGCCTCGAGGAACTCCGCGCCGGCATTCCGGAACTGCTGCTGCGCGAGTCGGTGGACGCGACCATCGGAGAACCGGAACGCGCGCTCTTCGACAAGGCCGTCAGACCGGAACTGTTCGAGACAGCCTCGCGAATGCCTGCCGTATTGCTGACGAGGTGGTCGCGGCTGTGACTCTGGCCGGCGCCAGGGGCACGCCCGAGGTCGAGATTCCGGGGCCGCCAATGACTCTCGATCTCGCGGGGCATCTCCTTCTTCCGGGGCTGATCAATGCGCACGATCATCTGGAGTTCAATCTCTTTCCCCGGCTGAGTTATCGAACGCATGGCAATGCCGGCGAGTGGGCGCGCGAAATCTATCATCCCGACCAGAGCCCGGTGCGCGAGCACCTGCGTGTGCCGAAGCCCGTACGGCTGTGGTGGGGCGCATTGAAGAACCTGCTGAGCGGCGTGACGACGGTGTGCCACCACAATCCCTATGACCCCGAATTCGACGGCGCGAATTTTCCGGTAAGTGTGGTGAGCCGATTTGCGTGGGCCCACTCCCTGGAATTCGAACCGGATGTGGCATCCCGATTCCGCGAGGCGCCGCCCGACTCTCCGTTTCTGATTCACTGCGGCGAGGGCATCGACGCGAGCGCGCGCCAGGAGATCGATACGCTGGATTCCATTGGGGTCCTGGACAATTGCACGGCGATCATTCACGGCGTCGGGCTCGACCACAGACTCGACCTGATGCGTCGTCGCGGCGCTTCGCTGATCTGGTGCCCCGTCTCCAACCTGTTGATGTTCGGCCGCACGGTGGCTCGTGATATTCTGCGCTCCGAGATCCCGATCGCATTAGCCACGGATTCGGCGATGAGCGCGCCGGGAGACCTGCTGGACGCCTTGGCGGCGGCTCGGCGCTATCTGCCAGTGGAAAACATCTACGATATGATCAGCAGCGGCCCGCGGAAGATTTTGAAGCTGGAACCATCCGCGCTGGCGCAGGATTGGGTGGCGGTTCTTTCGGATGCGCGATCACCCGTGAAGGCGCTCATCGAGGGAAGCATCGCGCTGGTGGTGGTCCGCGGGAAGATTCGGCTGGTGTCGCCGGCGTTGGCAAGAAAGCTTCCGCAGGAGACGGTCCGCGATTTTCAACCTTTGACGCTTGAGGGCAGGCCCGCCGTGTTGGTGGATGTAGACGTGTGCGAACTCCGCAGAGCCGCGATGCGGCATCTCGGACCGGTGCTTCGTCTCTCCGGCAGACGGATCGAGACATGAGCGGACGAATCGAACAGCTTCCGATCCTGGTACTGCAGCCGCACACCCGCTGCAACTGCCGCTGCGTGATGTGCGACATCTGGAAGGTCACGGAATCACGTGAGATCAGCGCGGAGGACCTGGAGCGGCATCTGGAAGACATTCGGCGGCTCAAGGTCCGTTGGGTGGTCTTCACGGGAGGAGAGCCCTTGATGCATTCGGATCTCTTCCGGCTTGCGGCGCTACTTCGGCCCGACGGGATCCGCACCACCATCCTAAGCACGGGGCTGCTGCTGGAGCGGCATGCCGCAGCGATTGTGGAGAGCACAGACGAAGTCATCGTTTCGCTGGATGGCCCCGAAGTGGTGCATGATGCCATCCGGAGGGTGCCCGGCGCGTATCGACGCCTCGCGGAAGGGGTGCGGTCGATTCATCAGCTTGCGCCCGCCTACCCCATCGCGGCGCGATGCACCATACAATCCGGCAACGCCGCGCATCTCCGCGAGACGGTCGCGGCAGCGCGCGAGTTGGGGCTGCGGTCGATTTCGTTTCTGGCTGCCGACCTCACATCCACCGCTTTCAATCGGCCACTGGTGTGGCCTGAGGATCGGCAGTCTTCCGTCGCTCCGCCACTGGCCTTGCTGGAACGCGAGGTCGAAGCCCTGATCCACGCTTACCCGGCGGATGGATTCGTTCTGGAGAGCCCTGCCAAACTGCGCCGCACCGTCTCACACTTTCGCGCACATTATGGCCTGGAATCGCACGTTGCGCCGCGCTGCAACGCGCCGTGGGTCTCGGCCGTGCTGGAGGCGAACGGGGACGTGCGGCCCTGCTTCTTCCATCCGCCGATTGGCAACACGTCGAGCGCGAGCCTGGAAGAAGTGCTCAATGGCAAACTGGCTATGTCGTTTCGCGGAGCATTGAAGGTGGTCGAAAATCCGATCTGTCAGAAGTGCGTCTGTTCGCTCTGGGTTGGTCCAGAGTCATTTGAATAGCTGCGAGGGGCGGTCGACGTACCAGCGGTATCCGGTGCGCCGTTCGTATTCAATCTCGGAGAGCTGATACTTCACCACCGAATCGCGGCCTGAGAAAATGGGGCGGTTGGTGCCGATCTCATAGAATCGCGCCCACAGCGGCGGCGCGTTCGCATCCTGCACCACGACGAAATCGTAGCCCCGCGATGTGCCGGGCGCAGCCTTACGTTCCACGCGAATGCCCGTGAGCTTGACAGCGTCGAACCAGGCAATCGCGGACTGGATGGCGGTCGTGATCTCGGGCGACGGATGCTCGATGCCTTGCAGGAACTGAACAATCCCCACGCTTTCGCTGCCACTCAGCGAAGGGTGCTCGTAGGCGCGCGCCTTGGCCGGCAGGAGCGTCTTCTCGTCGTGCTGCGCGCACCATGCGGTGAGCTTGCCGTCGACTCTCACCTGCGTCTTGAGAATGCACTGGACTCCCTTTTCGATGGCGAGCCTGGCGCGTTCGCGATCGGCATCGCTGACAAACGTATAGTCGGACTCGCGTCGCACGATGGAGCGCAGCGTCTCCATGACGCCGATCATGGCGTCGTCGTTATAGGTGATGTGGCTCCAGTAGCCGTCGCGCAGTGGATAGAACTGGGGCCATCCGCCGTTCGGATACTGCGCCTCCAGGATAAAATTCAGGCCGCTTTGAAATGCGCTGCGGAATCGCTCCTGGCGGGTGGCAGTGTAGACGCGCGCCAGATAACGCATCTGCGTATAGGTGGCATCGTTGTCGATGGTGGTGTGTCCGAGGTTCTCCTTCTTGCGAGCCTGCAGGTCACTGCGCTCTTGGTCGGAGAGCGGCGCCGCCATGTCGATATTCTTCTCCCACCCGCCATTGTCGTGCTGGTACAGCAGGAGTTGGTCGGCAATGCGGACGGCCTCGGCGCTGGAGTAGAAGCTGGGGGCCTGGTGCATGGCGTCTCTCCAGGGGATCGAAGCGAGGAAGAAGGTGGCGATCAGCGCGCGATGCAGCATCGTCACTGCAGATTATATCGGGTCCTGGAAGAGTGCCCGCTAAGTCAGCGGATGTGTGATCAGAAGCGGCGAAGTACTGTCGCGGCGCCGAAGACACGCCCTGCAGACAGAGGACACGCGAATAGTCTCGACAAAAGTGTCGAGACGGCAAACAGAGTGTTTACGCCACGTCAGCCCATGCGGACCGCAACATCGTGGACAGACCCGGGAAGCTGCGGCGGAATCGCGCCCACGATCTCCCGGCCGTCCAGAAGCACACTCTGCACGCCCTTCTCCACACCGTCGGGATTGGTCATGGCGATGCGGAAGGTCGCGCCGCGCCATTGGCGGACCACCTCGAACTCGGTCCAGCCGGAGGGAATGCACGGGTCGATGATCAGACCTTCGAAGGTCAGGCGGATGCCCAGGATCCAACGGGTCGCCGCCGTGTAGTTCCAGCCGCCGCTGCCGGTCAGCCAGGGATGGCGCGCGCGCCCGTAGGCGGTGTGATCGCGGCCCATCACGAACTGGCAGTACGAGTAGGGCTCAGCCTCGCGGGTTTCGATTTGGTCGTTCTGATTGTACGGCAGGAGCGCGTCGTAGAACTTCATGGCGCGATCGCCGCGGCCCAGCTTACACTCCGCGATAATGGCCCAGGGGTTGGGATGGCTGAAGATCGCGGCGTTCTCCTTGATGCCCTTGTATACGCGCGCGACGAAGCCAATATCGTCGTTGGGCTTCGAGAAGGCCGGCCACAGCAGATGAATTCCGTAAGGCGAGTAGAGGTAGCGGTCGACGGCATCCATGCAGGCGCGGGCGCGCTCGGGAGACGCGGCGTCGGAGACCACGGCCCACGTGTTGCTCTCGATGAAGACCTTTCCTTCCTCGCTCTCGCGAGTGCCAATTTTGACGCCCTTGGCGGTGATGCCGCGGAGGTACCATTCGCCGTCCCAGAGCTCGCGTTCGCATGCCGCGCGCACTTTCTCCGCGAGGACACAGTATTGGCGGGCGTCGGCATCGCGTCCCAGGAAGCGCGCCGCTTCGACGAATTCGCGCAAGGCCCAATGGTGCAGGAAGGAAACCATGGCGCTCTCCCCGCCGCCCAGATTCAGGCAGTCGTTCCAGTCGGCGCGCAGTCCTTTGCAGATGCCGCTAGGCCCCACCTGCTCGGCAGAGAAATCGAGTGCCCGCTTGAGGTGCTCGTAGACGGTAGCCTCGCCTTCGTCGGCGAACGGCACGACCTGGTCGAAAAGCGCGGCTTCGCCGGTCTCCTTCACGTACTCACAGACGGAGACCACGAGCCAGAGCGCGTCGTCGGAGCAGACATCCGCAAGTCCGTGGATCAGGCTCTTGCGATCGGGCGTGGGAGTGACGGTGGGCGACTTGAACTTCGGCGCCTTTTGCTTTTCGGGGTCGAACCAATCGGGGTCGAAGAGGTGCAGGCCGTAGCCTCGGCTGACCTGTCCTTGCAGCAATTCAATAATGCGCTGCCGGCATTTCGCCGGATTGGTATGAACCACGCTCATCACGTCCTGGGACGTGTCGCGATAGCCCAGACCGGTGCGCCCGCCGACTTCGATGAACGAAGCGAAGCGCGACCAGACCACGCAGGTCTCGGCCTGGTAGAGCGTCCAGGTGTTGATCATGGTGTCCAGCCCCGCGTGGGGAGTGTGGCACTGTAACACCGCGAGTTTCTGCTGCCAGTAGTGGCGCAATGCGTCGAAAGCGCGGTCCACGTTCGCGACGTCGGAGTAGCGGGCCTTGATTTCGAGTCCCTTGGCACGCGGACCCACGCCGAGCATGAAGACTACGCGCGCTTCTTCGCCCGGCGCCAGTGTCAGGCGCTTGTGGAGCGATCCGCAATGGTTGCCGCCGAGTTCCGAACGATTGCCGCACTCTCCGCGCTCCACCGCGATGGGATTGCTCTCGGTCCGGTAGGGCCCGAGGAAGCTGTCGCGCAGGCTGTCGTAACTGTCGGGCTCGAAGCTGGAGGCGAAGTAGTGAAACGTCCAAGGCTCGTAGAAGAAATCGTACTCGATGACGCCGTCCTGGTAGCTCGATCCGCTGGCGTAGAGGCTCATCTGCAGATTCTGGTTGTCGATTTCGATGTGGTGAAAAGAGAATTCGACGTATGAGAAGAGGCTCAGTTCGCGCGGGACCGCACCGGTGTTGCGGATGCGGACGTCCCAGAGTTCGACATCTTCGTCGGGCGGGATGAAGATGGTCTGCTCGGCGTGCAGGTCCTGATAGTCGCATGAGAAGCGCGAGTAGGAGAGGCCGTGGCGGCACTCGTAGCTTGCACGCGAGAGTTCCTTGCCGACGGGCTGCCAGGAGACGGACCAATACTCGCCGGTCTGGTCGTCACGCAGGTAGCAATAGTGGCCGGGGCGATCGAGCGGCACAGCGTTGGCGCGGAAGCGGGTGACGCGCTGATGCTCCGCGCTGCGGTAGAAGGAGTATCCGCCGGCATTGTGCGAGAGGACGGTGCAAAGATCTTTCACCCCCAGATAGTTGGTCCAGGAGACGGGCACGTCTGGCCTCTCGATAACATACTCGCGAGCTTGGTTGTCGAAATGTCCGTATCGCATATTTTACTTTTCATGTGGAGCAGGTCACCGACCTGCTCTCGCAAGCCTACTTGCGTCAGGCAAAATTGGTGACGCCTGAAAAAGCGTCGAGAGGAGTCTCGACGCGGCAAACAGGGGTGTTTGCGCCACGTCACCCATTGACGAAGCCTCGCAGCCAATCGACGAGGACATGCGCCTTGTCGAGCGAATCTGCTTCTACCGAAAGACGGAGCACGGGCTCCGTGCCGGAGAATCGCAAGAGCGCCCAGTTGTCGTGCTCCAGATAGAGCTTCGTGCCGTCCATGTGCGAGATCCGGACCACGCGATACGGCCCGATGCTTTCCGCCGGTGCCTCACGCAGCCTCCGTGGGACCACGATCTTCATCTCGGGAGTCGCGTGTATGCTCTCCTCCACCGCGTAGAGCCGGCCCGTCAAGCTGTAGACGCGGTCCAGCAATTGCGAGATCTTCTTGCCCGTGCGCGCGAGCATCTCCACCACCAGCGCCGATGCGAAAATTCCGTCCTTGCCCAGAATATGACCGCGAATCGTCAGGCCCCCCGAGGATTCTCCGCCGAGAAGCGCGGAATGTTCCTGCATCGCCGCGACAATGTGTTTGAAGCCGACCGGCACTTCATAACTCTCCTCGTCCATGGCATGCGCCAGGCGATCCAGGAGGTGGCTGGTCGAAAGATTCCGCACCACGCCGCCGCGTTCGCCGCGCACCTCGTGCATATACCAATAGAGCAGCAGCAGGACGTCGTTGATCGAGATATACTCACCGCGCTCATCGACGATCGCGATGCGGTCGGCGTCACCATCCATCGCGAGGCCGAGGTCGTAGCCGTCGTCTCGCATGGACGAAGTGAGCAGGCGCAGCGCTTCGGGATTGGGAGCGGGCGACCGTCCGCCGAACAACGGATTGTGGCGCTCGTGAATGAAGGTCACGCGGCAGCGCGCCTCTGTGAGCACCGTGCCGAGCGTGAGTTGCCCCACTCCGTACATCGGGTCGACAATCACCTTTAGCCCGGCTTCGCGGATGGCCGCGAGGTCGATCAACGCTTCGACAGCGTCCACATACTGGTTGGTGTAATCGCGGCGCTTCACGATCCCGGCTTCGAGCGCGATGTCGAGATCCAGCTTGATCACCTCATGCGGCGTCAGGCGATTGGTTTCGGCCTCGATCTGGCGGGTCTCGTGGTCCAGCAGGAGCGATCCGTCGCAGCGGAACACTTTCAGGCCATTCCATTCGGGCGGATTGTGGCTGGCGGTGAAGGCCAGCCCGTATGCCGATCCCTCCGCGGCAGTAGCATAGGTGATCAGAGGCGTAGGAACGCCCTCGGTCAGCAGGATGGTGGGGATGTTGTTGCCGGCAAAGACTTCCGCCGCCGCCTCGCCCGCCTGCTGGGAGAGAAACCGCCGGTCGTAGCCGACCAGCACACCGCGGTTCTCGTGGCCCTGGCGCGTCATTTCGTTGGCCAGCGCCTGGCAGAGCCGGCGAACGTTGTGCATGGTGAAGCCTTCGCCGATGATGGCCCGCCACCCGCCGGTGCCGAAGGTCACCAGGTTCTGCTCCTCCTGGCGGCGTGGCCGGAGCAGGCGCTTCTGGAGAATGAACTCGGCGTGGGTCAAGTCCTCCGGGCTGTTGATTCCCTGCACTTCGTCCTGATCGTACAGGCGATAGCTTTCCACCTCGAGCCGCGAACGAATGAGCTGATGGACGGCATCCGTGAAGCGGTTGGTGGACGGCAGCGCGATGGCGGGCCCGACGCGCAACACGTACGCGCCGACATTCAACTCCTGGATCTGGCGAACCGAGGCCGAGGCTTCGGTATCTTCGATGATGTCGATGATGCGGCCGGCGTTATCCCGGATGATGCGGCCGTAGGGCAGCGAGCGGTCCACGATGGCCGTGAGCAGCGTGAGGTGCGCCTTTCGCAGGCGGTGGCGGTTCAGCAATCCGCGAATCGAATCGGGCCGGAAGAGGGGCGTGTCGCCGTAGAGAATCAGCAGATTTCCTTGGAATTCCGGCATTGCGGCGAGGGCCTGCCGCACGGCGTGTCCGGTGCCCAACTGCTGCTCCTGGGCGACGTAATGGAAGCGCGGCCCGAGGTGTTCTCTTACTTCCCCCTGGCGATCTCCGGTGACGACGTAGATCTCCTCCGCGGGCGCCACTTCGAGCGCATTCTGAACGACGCAGTCCAGCACGGTCTGCTCTCCGAGCCTCCTCAGCAGGAGATCTCCGTTAGCCGCCGCTAATACTATGACCCGCACAAATGCTCCTGTCTTCCGGTTCTTTCGGCTGTTCCTGGCGCCTGCCCACCGGGATGAATCGCGACAGAATCATCGCCGGTATCGACGAGAGCAGCACCCAGATAAAGAAGCGGCGATACCCCACCGCCATCTGGATCTTACCGCTCACCGTTCCCGGGATCATCAACCCCAGATTCATGAGCGAGTTGGCGAAGGCGTAGTGGGCTGTCTGGTATTTTCCGGGAGCGATCTCCTGCATCATCAGCAGGATCACGCCTACAAATCCGAACCCGTAGCCGAACATCTCCACACTGAGCGCCGACGCGATCCACACCTGGCCTGTAGGAAGCGCCGTACTGAGATAAACGTACGCCAGGTTGGGGAGATTCATGACGCAGATGAGCGGCAGCAGCGCACGCTTCAGTCCCAGCCAGGAAGTGAAATATCCCCCAAGGACGCTGCCGGCGATAAACGCTACCGTCCCGAACGTGCCGTAAATCGTGCCGAACTGGTCGGTGGTGAGCCCCAACCCGCCCGCCGATCGATGGTCGACGAGAAACAGTGGACCGATCCTTACCACCTGCCCCTCGCCGGCGCGGTACAGAAGGATGAAGAGGAGCAACAGGTAGATGTTCGGCTTGCGAAGGAACGTCACGACCACGTCCCAGAAGGTTACATTGGACTGGGCAACCTGCTGACCCGCTCCGCCTCCATCCGGGGGCAGCATGCGCCAATGGTACAGGCTCAGGGACATCAACATTACCCCCATGGTCCCGAAGATGGCCATCCAGGCGTGGGGTACGTCGGTGCGCGTCTCCAGGTATCCGGCCAGGATGATGAGGCCGCCTTGCGAGACGAATCGCGCCACGTTATAGAACCCACCCTGCCAGCCGGTATAGGCGGCTTGTTCTTTGGGGGAGAGGCTGGCAATGTAAAGTCCATCGGCCGCGATGTCATGCGTCGAGGAGCAGAACGCCACCACCACAAACAACGCCAGGGTGTAGCGGAAGTAGCCGGCGAGGGGAAGGCACAGGGCGATCAGGCCGAGGCTGAGGCCGGCCGCCAACTGCAGGTAAACAACAATGAGCCGCCGGCTCCTGACCATCTCGAGCAGCGGGCTCCAGAGCGGCTTGAGCGACCAGGGCAGCAGCAGCCAACTGGTGTAGAGGGCGATCACGTCGTTGGCCATCCCCATGCGCTTATAAAGGATGCCGGCGATGAGGGAAATCGCGAAGAAGGGCACGCCCTCCGCGAAGTAGAGCGTGGGCACCCAACGCGCGGGATGTGGCTTTCCAGTCACGACATCCCGAGCCTACGCCGCACTTGCCGCCGCGTCTAGTTCGGAACGGTTGCCAGGGTTCGCAACCAGCATCGAACATATTGAAACAAGGCACGTTCGATGGGGTTACGAACGTCTCGTAACAATCCCACAACGGTTGTGAACTAGACACCGAAGCGGGGCAGGCACACTATCGTCGGTGAAGTGAAAAATCGATGGTTTGGGCAGGCAGCGCGAGCGCCGCTCGGCTCAAGCAAGGGGTCTAGAGGTGAATATGAAGAGACAGGAATTCCACTTACCGACCCGACTCGGGGTCGCGTTAATTCTGGTAACGGCGCTGCTCGCCGCTATGGCGCAGATCGGTTTTGCCCAGGAGGTGACCGGCGCCATTACAGGCAAGATCACCGATCCTTCCGGCGGCGCCATTCCCGGCGCCGCAGTGAACGCCAAGGACATGGATCATGGTACGGTCTGGAAGGCCGAGACCAATGAGGAAGGTCTTTACAACTTGCCACGTTTGCCGATTGGCCGGTACGAAGTCCGGGTGGAGGCAGGCGGGTTTCAGACCGCTGTCCACACAGCCTTCAATCTGGAACTGAACCAGACTGCCAAGATCGATATCGTCATGACGCTCGGCCAAGTGTCGCAGAGCGTAGAGGTTTCCGGCGCGGCTCCGGTTCTGCAAACGCAGACCACCGAGTTGGGCAACGTCATGGACGCCCACTCCATTGGCAGCCTGCCGCTCGAAACTCGCAATTACAATCAACTGGCGCTCCTCATGCCAGGCGCGGTGGCCACCAGTCCCGGTTCCTTCAACACCGGCCAGAAGACCTTCAACTCCGGCCGCCCGAATATCAACGGCAACCGTGAGCAGGCCAACTACTACGTCCTCGATGGAATGGACAACAACGAGTTCGTCGACAATAACGTCGCCTACTCGCCGAATATCGACGCCATCCAGGAATTCAACGTGATCACCAACAATCCCAGCGCGGAGTTCGGCCATTTTCTGGGCGGTGTGATCAACGTCAGCACGAAGTCCGGGACCAACCAATTTCACGGCAATCTGTTTGAGTACCTGCGCAACGACTTCTTCAATGCCAACGAATGGTCGCGAAATTTCAACGGTCTGCCGACGCAGCGGCAGCGCTGGAACGAATTCGGCGGCACGGTGGGCGGACCCATCAAGAAGGACAAGCTCTTCTTCTTCGCCGACTACCAGGGGTCGCGCTTCGACACTCCCGCCAGCGCGCAAACGATCACGACCTTCACGTCACAGCAGTCCACCGGCAATTTCTCGGACATCCCGGGCCTTCAATTGCACTATCCCGGCACCACAGTCGCGATGCCTGCGGATTTGACCAAGGCCACGATCTGCGGCGCGGGCCAGGTGATGGGCTCGGCTCCCTGCATCAAGGGACTCAGTCCCACAGCGCTGAAAGTTTTGCAGGCTCTTCCCAAGGCGACGCGTCCGGGCCTGATCAACAACGCCGACAACACGCAGCAGACCTACACCCACGGGAACCAGGGCGACATCAAGGCCGATTGGACCCCTACCGACAAGGACCACATCTTTGCGCGGTATACCCAGCAGCACATCGAACAGCCCACCATCAACAGCCAGCCCCTGCTGTACAGCGGCAGTGGCAACAACCTCTTCCCGCTGCAGAGCGCGGTGCTCGATCACACCCGGACCATCAGCTCGCACCTGCTGAACGATTTCCGTGTGGGCTTCAACTACTATCCGGCCGAGGCCAACACCCAAGCGGCATCGTCCAGCGCTGGGGCAGGCCTGATTCCCGGGCAGCCGACCGCGTTTCTGCCCGGCATGTATTTTGCGGGGTCTCCCGTGGGCGGCGGCCAGAACGGCCCGTTCCCGTTTGGCACCACCGATTCGCCGGAGGTCTTTCACCAGACCGCCATCCAGGTATCCGATACCGCGATCTTCAGCCGTGGCCTCCACACCTTCAAGTTCGGGTTCCAGTTGCAGCGCTATCGCAATAACTACATCCCGGCCACCAGCAACGACGGCGCGGCCGGCCAGATCGGCTTCAGCGGCCAGTACACCGGCAATGCGGAAACGGACTTCCTGCTGGGCCTGCCTTCGTACATGGCCTACGGTCAGGGATTCGCGGGAACCGTCGGACAGCGCAACGACGCAATCGGCGCGTTCTTCCAGGACGACTGGCGGGTGACTCCGCGTTTGACCGTCAATCTGGGCCTGCGATGGCAGGTGTTCACTCCGATTTACGAAGTGCACGACCGTATGACGAATTTCGGCGAGTACACCGGGCAGATCGAACTCGCGGGACAGAACGGCAACAGTCGCGCGCTGTACAACCAATACAACGGCATCGCCAACTTCCTGCCGCGTCTGGGAATCGCCTGGACTCCGTGGGGCGACAAGACCGTCATTCGCGCAGCGTTCAGCCGGTCGAGCTTCTGGGAGGGCACCGGCGAGTACAACCGGCTCGCGACCAACGCTCCGTGGAATGTCGACCTGGTTGGCACGTTCGGCTCGGGTACGAATGGATCGATTCCCGCCAACCAGGTGACCCTCGATCAGGGATTCGGCGGGCTCGGCGCAGCTTCGGGCGGCGTGCCGTGCAACGTCACCACCGTGACTTCCGTTCCGGCCTCCTGCTTCGCGGGCGTAAGAATCCACGCCACCGATCCGAATTACCGGCCGGCGGTCTCCAATCAGTGGAACCTCACGTTGCAACGGCAGGTGACTAACTCGCTGACACTGCAGGCGGCATACGTCGGACAGCATACCGACCACATGGCGGCCATCTACAACATGGGACAGAACGTCTTGTTCCCCGACGGCACCAGCATTCCAGGACCGTACCTTTCAGGCAATTCCGCCTTGAAGAACATCGGGACCGGACAGCAGAGACTGAATACCTCGACGGGAATTCAGAACTACGATGCGCTCCAGTTGACCGCGCAACAGCGGCTGAGCCGGGGCCTCTCTTTCCAGTTCAACTACACCTGGCAGAAGTGCCTGACCAACAACCAGGGCTACTACGGACGATACGGCGACGCGCAGGCGAGCCAGGCCAGCGCCGACGTCTCGTTCCAGGAGTATGTCTACAACACGCGCCTGGATTATGGACTCTGCGATCGCGACGTGACCAGCGTCTTCACCGGGTACCTGAACTACGATCTGCCATTCGGCCACGACCGCACGTTCGGCAAGAGTGCCAGCAAGGCGGTCAACGCGATTGCAGGCGATTGGCAGGTGAGCTCGATCCTGACCTTCCATGGCGGCTTCCCGATCTCCATGCTCGACTATTCGGCTGACCCGACCGGCGCGTATTTCCAGCCGCGTCCGGACTGCTTGTCTTCGGCAGCGGCCACGCCTTTTAAGAATTATGAAGGCGGCGGCTACATCTGGTTCGATCCGACCACCATGCGCGATCCGGCGCCGGGCAAGCTCGGCAATTGCCCGATTTCGTCGGAGCGCGGACCGGGATTGCGCCAGGTCGATTTGAGTCTCTCGAAGAAGTTCCGCATCACGGAGCGGCAGAGTGTCGAGTTCCGATTCGATGCGATCAATGCCTTCAACTCGCCAATCTTCACGGTACAGGGCTACCAGATCGACATCTTCTCGAACGCATACTCGCTGATGACGCCGAGCGGCGGCGCATGCACGTCGAGCAGCGCCAATTGCGTGCGCAATCCGAGCGCGCTGACAGGGGTGGTGAACTCTTCGTTAGGCGCTCGCAACTTGCAATTTGCGCTGAAGTACACGTTCTAGAAGTTGAGGTGTGGTGCGGTGGAGGGCCCCGGATTCATTACGAATTCCGGGGCTCTTCCTGTTTTGTGGGGCGGGTGAAGACCCTTTCGGGCCCAAAACGGCTAGTGCGTAATGAGGCCGGTCAGTCGCACGTATGAGCGTTCGTCATTTCTGTTGAGACAGAAAGGCAATGAGTCGGTCGATTAGAGCTTTTAGTGCGGGGTCGCTGATCGGTTTCTTCTCCATTTCGATCGACACTTTGCCGTGATCCAGCTTGAACCTGATGTGAGTTTGCAGTGCCAGGATGGCGGCGGTGGCTACCGAAATGGTGGTCGTTGGATCCTGAAACTTCTGGGGTGCTGACTGGGCGTTCAGGACGTTGATCAGTTCGGCGTAGGTTGGGTCTTGGCCGAGGAGATCGAGAGCGGATCGTGCGAGATCGCCTTCAGTGGCTGGGGAGGTTGCCTCTCCGAATTCCCGTGTCAGCGCGCCTAGAAGGGCGGACTCAGGCGGGAGCTCGTCGGACTTAGGGCGGAGGCGCGCTTGCGCAATGGTCCGGAGGATGTAGATGGATGTTTCGTCGGTCATGATGGCTGGAAAGGGTCCGAGATTGGCTTCCTGCCAGATTCGTGTGAGGAGTTGCTGCTCTTGGGGAGAGGCTCGCTGGTGGGTTGTCAGAAAGTTTCTGGCTGTCGTGCGTGCGCTATGGTTATCGCGCACTTGCAGGAAGATTCTCGCGGCGTTGACAAGCCATCTGCCACTCTCCCCAAAACGGCCTCCGGTACCAGCGAGGATCGCGAGTTGATTATAGGAGGACGCAATGCCCCGCAAGTCCCCCAACTTCTCTCTGATCTTTACCGATTCCATAGAAAACTGCTGAGCATTTTGGAAATCCCCCTCCTGCACTTCGATCATTGCTAACTGATGATACGTACCGGCAACGGCTTGCAAGTCCTCCAGTTTGTTGAAGATGACTAGCGCCTCCTGGTACCAATCCCGTGCCTTCCCGAAATCCCGCTCCCTCAGGGCGATCATACCCAATTGGTGATACGCACCTGCAACGCGCTGAAGATCGTTCAGCCTCTCCGAAATGGTAAGCGATTTTAGAGTCCACTCTCGAGCCTTCCCGAAATCCCCCTCACCCGCAGCGATCATTCCCAACTGGTGATAGGTACCAGCAAGGCCCGGCAGATCCCCCAGTTCCTCTTGGATGGGTAGCGATTTCAGATGCCACTCACGAGCCTTCTCGAACTCCTGCTCCTGCTCCGCGATTACGCCCAACTGGTGATAGGTACGGGCGGCTCTGTACAAGTTCCCGAGCTTCTCCGAAATGGCCGCCGATTTGAGATACCGCTTTCGGGCCTTCTTGAACTCCCGCTCCTCCTGGGCGATCATCCCCAACTGGTGATACGCCGATGCTTCGAGTTCGGCAATATCCCTGGCGACCGCGTGCTCAACCAGTTGCTCGAACAAACGTGTGGCCTCGACAAAATTACGTGAGTTCTGCGCCCACACGGCAAGCGACTGCGTCAGAGCCACGAAGGCATGATCCATCTTAAGATGCCGGGAACGTACCTGAGCGAAATGAATGCTGGGTCCGTGCCGAAGAAACGGCACGCGTTGCTCATGCCGCGGCTTATCTGCCGCAGAATTGGCAAGGTTCCCCATGACTTCCACGAATGCCCGCTGGCACGGCTCCGGCGCTTCACCACGCGACCGCAGGTAACTGGTGAGCAGCGGGTGCATCTCATAGACGCTTTTTCCTGCCTCGCGCATCAGCCCCGCAGCTTGAAGCGCCTCCATCAGACGGTCAATCCGCTGACGGCTCCACGCGGTGTCTACCTGCTTCGCCATATCCTCTAACATGCGAGCATGCAGGTACGCCTCGTGCAGTCCGACCAGACTCATAATCGGGCGCAGTTCCTCGTCCAATCCCTGTTCGACGAAGCGGAGTGTCCCGAATAATCGCTCCTGCTCGCCCTGCTCGGTCAGGCCGAGTTCCACAATGTTGTTCCGCAGGGCCTCCGTAATCTTCCTCGCCCCAGTCCTCTCCAGCTTCGGCAGCACCACCCGCATTGCCAGCGGATGTCCCGCCAACTGGGCCATCAGCTCGCTGAGTCCCGGATCGTCCCGGTTGACTTTCAACCCGAGATTCTCCAGGATCGTCTCGCAGTATTCCCAGCGCTCCTCCCGCTCCAGCCCTCGCAGTTCCACTTCGATGCGACGCGATGGGCCTAGCCACTGTTCGGGCGAGCGGCTGGTGACGATCACCTTACTCCGCAGTCCGCGGATACGATCCAGAAACCGGCCCAGTTCACCGCGGTCTTCGGCCTTCAGGTTTTGCACGGCCGATTCGAAGTTGTCCCACACCATCATCACGCGGAGTTGGCCAAGCGCCTCCCCTAGCACTTCGAGTTTGTTCTTCTCAAGCCGAAACGTCTCTCCGTAGAAGATCTCGCCGGTGCGGTTGATCACGTACTCCGCCGAGTGGATTCCCCGAAAGTCGAACCACAAGGCCGCGTCCAGGCCGCCGGTCTGATCCAGCCAGCGCAGAAACCCGCGAGCCAGCGTAGTTTTGCCGACGCCTGCCAGCCCCTGGACCAGAATGCAGGGCGCTTCACGACGTAGTGCCCGCTCCATCCGCAATATCGCGCCATCGCGCCCAACAAAGTCGTACTCTTCGTGATGCTCGATGAGCTCTTGCGGCAGGCGCGACTGCCGCTTCTCCACCTTGGCTTGCCGCACGAAGCTGAAATCGCGCCAGTCCTGCTGGTAGACCACCGGCAGCAGCCAGTCCTCCAGTGGAAACAGCCCTCGCGCCGACATCCGCTTCGGATTGGCCAGCATTTGCTGCCGACCGGCGCGTCCGGCCTCCACCATGCTCCCCGTTTCGAAGAGGCGGCGGTAGAACGCCGGTAAGAAAACTCGCGCTGCACTCACGTAGAGCGAGTAAGCCATGGCCACCACGCTGCGTGTTCCGCTTTGCAGCAGCGCCGTTGCCACCGAGGCGAACGCGTCCACCGCTTCGGCATCCATCGCGGCACCTTGGCAGGCATTCAGCACGGCCGCCGGAACGGCATACTCGCGCAGCAAGGCGCTGAGCTCGCGCGCCGCTTTCGGGTCCGGCTCGCCGTTAGCCGTTTCGAATACCAGATGCCCCTGCCGTCCCTGAAGCTGCGAGTGCGACCCATTGCCCTCGCCGTAGCTGCCGTGACCATCGAAGTGGAGCACGTGATAAACGCCGGGATGGGTGTGCAGGTGCTCGCGCAGTTGGTCGAAGGTGGGTGGGCGGAGCACGTCGACGTGGGCCGGCAGGTTGCGCGACTGGATCAGTTCGATGAGCGGGCGTGCGATGGAGCGGTAGCTGACGTCGTCGTTATAGGGTCGGGCGACTACTAGTAGGATGTTCACCCGTCCGCTAGGCAGAGTAGTAGGCTCGGGTGGATCGAGCAATTGATTCAGATGGCGCTCCACACGTCGTTGGAGTGAGACATAAGCGCCAGCCAGCGGGTCGAAGAGGGCTTCCCAAGGCCACGACAAAATCCGCGGATCGTCGCAGCGGATTTGCAGGACGTCCGCGGTGCCCAGCCAGCCTCCTGCTTCTCGATCGTTGAAGAGGCGCTGGAAGCATTGCGATCCCCATGATTTGAGCGCGTCCAGCACGTGGGCAGCGCGTATGGTAAACGGGTCGAAGGGATAGTTGAGGAACTCCTCCAGGTACCAGCGCAGTTCGGCCATCAGGTGGTCGGTTGTGCCCTGCACCGGGAAGTCATAGGGCGACGGTATAGTGACCGGCTTGGTGGATTTTCCGTCTGGCAGCCGAGTCAGTCGAAAGGAGGGCGGCGCCGAGTCTTCTACATGATGGATTGCAAGGGTGACTTGTGCCACAAGCTGCATTTTAATCCAAACTGATGCGGCAACCCGTGGTGCGACTGCGGCGACGAGTCACATGGTCATGCCAACAGTGCTTCACCCGATTGCCGCTTCTTCGCCACGATCAACTGCTGAGTCAATACCAGAGGCCAGAGAGTCTGCTGATACATCACATCGCCCGATTCCCGAACTGCGGCAATGACTTCTTCAGGCTCCAGCGGCCGCTCATCGAAAAACTTCCACATCCCCACCAGTTCGATCAGATGCCGCGCAATGCGATAGAGGAATGTAGGCCTGGGAAAGGTGATGATCGCAATGCCGCCGGGGCGCAGTGCGTTGAAATGCGCCAGGACTGCCTCACGCGTCCGCCGCGGATCGAAATGCTCCACCAGTCCGACGCTAAACACCAGATCGGCACTCTGGTCGAGCGATAGCGCCAGCACACTCTGTTGGTGCAGCCGCACGACGTCGCTGAGACCGGCTCGTTTCGCCAGCAACGAGAGGCCGTATTCGTTCGTGTCCACTACATCGTACGAGCCGCACGGAACTTCCTCCAGAATACGATCCACAAAACAACTGTTGGCCCCGCCGATTTCGACGATGGAGATCCGTCCGCCCGGCGCGCCGGGAGTCACATAGCGGCGGATCATGTCCAACAGTCGAGCCGTCGTGTAGCGGCGAGTCAGCTTGGCCGTGGCGGGGACGCTGGTGTAGTAACTGTCCCAATTCGTCGCGGTGGGATTGGACTCGCGCCGCGTAAAGACGAAATCGCGCTGGATCGCGAAGTTGGCGATGAACAGAAGGCCTTCCGCGAGCAGTTTGGCCGCGATGGTGCGGACCCCGACCACGTCGTGGAGCAGCCGGATCAGCGCATACGAGAGGAATCCGTTACAGACCACCAGCAGTACATATTTGGGGATCACGATGGTCTGGCGCTGTCGCGAATGAAACACCACGCGACGCGCTCCCGCGTAATTGAAGATCATCGCCACCAGCCGCGCCAGTGCCTGCGATTGCGCAATGCTCCCGGTCGCGCCCAAGGTCAGGGCAAACGTCACATTGTCGATCACCGCCGTGAGCAGAGAGAGGATACTGAAGCGGAGCAGTAGAACGTAGATGCGCATGGAGTCGAGAATCGGGTGAAAGTGCGAATGGCGGTTGCCTTCCAGGTAGATGGTGCGGATGGGCTCCTGCCAGATGGCGTAGCCCTGGTGCTTGCACGCCATCAACATGTCGAGTTCGAACTCGTAGCCGGTGGAGGGCACACGCAGCAGGTGGGGAATCAGCGCTGCCGGGATTCCACGCAAGCCGGTCTGGGTATCTGAGAGATTCTGCCCCACCATGAGGCGCATGAGCAGGTTGGTCGCGCGGTTGCCGACCAGGCTTTTCCACGGCACATCGCTGCTGAAGCTGCGCGAGCCCATGATCAGCGACGCGGGGTTCTCCTGGAGCCGCTGCGCCACGCGCACCACATCCTCGGGATGATGTTGCCCGTCGGCATCGGCGGTGACCACTCCCGGGCAGCCGGGAAATCGAACCAGCGCGAAGTTCATGCCGGTCTTCAGCGCGGCGCCTTTGCCCAAATTAACGGCGTGATGCAGAACGTGGACCCGATCCGATTGCGCCACCTGTTCCAGGTAGCGCTGGAAGTCGGGTCCGCTGCCATCGTTAATCACGATGATGGTCTGCACTCCCAGGGCAAGGAGGGCATCCACCAAGGCGGGCAATGCCTCGCCCGGTTGGTAGGCCGGAATCAGAATGGGTACTTCGGAAGCTGGAGCGGCGGTCATTGCTGAATATGGTGCTGGGTCCTTGCTCCAGTTTCGCATCTTGGCGAGGAGATTGGAGATGCGGGTGCACACGTCAAGACATTGGTGCTTAATAGTTCGGCCAGGGCAGGCTCATCCAGCGGCATATCGGACGGGTGCTGCCAAGCAGACGATTTCGTACTCCATGGTCTCCCCCCGCCGAGTGGAAGCCAATCAGGGCAATCGGGCGCCGGACATGGGTTCGCGGCCGGCCTGATACAGAATCAGGCTCGTGACTCGGCCCTCGGAGCCAGTCTCAAAGACGATCTGTTTGTCAGTCACCCTGGCGAAGAAGTCCTTCTCCCCTTCGGCAAATAGTTCGAATTTAGGCGCGGCGAGCGGATCGCCAGACCGATTGTGAGGAAGCTGCACGAAGGCCTGTGCGAAGAGGCGCCCGCCGTCGCGGGTGATTTCGAAAATGAGGTCCGGCGTCACCTGATAGCGCCCCGTGTAGCGATCGAGCAGATCAGGATCGATATTGATCTCGGTGCGCTGCTTTGGAGGTTCGGGATTGCCGAGCGGCACCTTTGGGTTCCAGATGTGACTACCGATGTCATCGACGCCGGAGGTCGTAGAAGCATTGGACAGTACAACGACCCCGGTACGCGCTTTCGGATCGCATCCGGCGAATGAGCGGAACCCCCCCGTGCCGCCTGAGTGCCAGGCGCTCTCTCCGAGAATATGCCACGCCAAACCGATCTCGGCCCTTGTCTTGCCGACCGGACGGCGAACCTTGAGCATCGCTTTCATAGCGCGTGCGAGAGGCGATTCCTTGTAGCCGAGGAACGCTTCGACGAACGTCAGCATGTCATGGACGGAGGAGCGCAGGGCGCCTGCACCCGCAAGCGTTGGAAGGTCCCAGTTGGCGACAGGCGCGAGCATCGCGGAGTGACCAGTCGCCATGCGCTGCTTCATGGAGCACGAAAGCGTAATCCCGGTATCCGGCATGCTGAGCAGTCGAGTGATGCGGGTTCCGATCAAAGTCTCATAATCGGTTCCGGCGCGATACGCGAGGAGGTGGCCGAGGAGTCCCGCGCCCAAGTTTGAATATTCGAATTCGGAACCGGGGTCGCGCGGCAGTTCATAGCCGGAAAGGAACTGATACAAATCGTCCACGCTGTAGTCGGCGTACGGATTGCGCAGGTCCTTCGGCCTAAAGTTGCTGGGAAGGGACGGAAGCCCGGAGGTGTGAGTGGAAAGATCGAGCAGCGTGATGGATTTGCCGCTTCGCTTCGGCATCTGGACATGGCCGGGGAGATATTTTTCCGCTGGATCGTCGAGGGTGACCTCTTCGCGGTTCACCATGTCCGCCAATAGCAGCGACGTGAAGACCTTGGAGACGGATCCAATTTCGAAGATCGTATCCCCATCGAGCGTGCGTGGGTCGCCTTTGGCGAGGTTGCCAGCGGCGACAACGCGGCGGCCATTCGGGTCGATGACACCCGCGACAATGCCGACCGCTTGCTTCTGTTGATCTACGCGTTTTACCAGGATTTCGCGGATTTCATCGGTGCTGAGAACTGGAAGTGGTTGGAAGGTATTCGGATTCATAAATTTGTAAATGGACTCCACGCTGTGCCCTAATGAAGACCCAAAGGTCACTTAAAGAGACACACTTCGGCTGTGGTGCCGAACATTGTTGAGAGCGTTGGCCTAGCGAGGACGGGCGGAAAGCAGGCAATCCCGATGCGCGCCGATCATCGCAGTTTTGAGCGGATTGAATTCGTATCGCATAACGGAGGTACCTCCTTTCCTCAGTTGAGGGCTCTTGAGAATATCATTAGTGCGCGGAACGCTGCAAGAGGTAAAACCGAGGAGCCAAGCTCGTACAGTCTCCGTCCCAGACCGGGGTACGCACCAGTCCGGCAGGGCGAAGCCCCCGCCTGGGAGCCCCTGGTATAAAATAAAGCAGCACTCATGAATCGACGTCGATTCCTCGCCGCCGCAGCTCTGTCCGCCGCGGTACCAGCCCGCGCCGACGATCCCAAGACCAAATTACTGCTGCCGAGCGACGAGCCTGACGAGTTTCATTTTCGACTGATGTGGTACAACCCGGTGGCGCCCCTCGACCCCGCTACCTTCAAGCTGCAGATCTCGGGCTTGGTCGAAAAACCGCAGTCGCTCGCACTCGCCGACTTGCGGCGCCTTCCACAAGAGTCGCAGAACACGCGCATGAAGTGCGTGCAGTGCTGGTCGTCGCGGACTACCTGGGGCGGATTCCGCTTCGGAAACCTGTTGGAAGTCGCCAAGCCGCTCAAGACCGCCAAAGCCGTCCGCTTCAACTGCGCAGACAAGTGGTACGAATACTTCTCGCTCGAAGATCTGACGAAACCTCGCGTTCTGCTGGCGCTCGACATGGCGGGCAAGCCACTCACCGACCGCCACGGCGCCCCGCTTCGCCTCATCGATCCCGGTCGTTACGGCTACAAGTCGGCCAAGCTGATCACATCCATCGAGTTTGTTCCCGAGGGCAAAGGCAGCATGGCTTGCGACATCGGCCCGTACTACTCGCCCACAGGTGAGATCAAATCGGGCTATGATCACCCTCTGGACATCGGCGCCGACGTCCGCCGCAAGATCTCAGGTGGAGAGATTACGGAGTACTGAGCGATGGTGAGGCTTTCCAAACGGCGCTTCGTGCAACTCGCCGGGCTGTCCATCGCCAACCGCATTGTGCCGCGCTGGCTCAGAGCCCAGGAGCCACGGGTGCAGGAACCATCGGCACGATCGGGTAATAAGGTGATCGTGGTGACCTTTGGCGGCGGAGTGCGTTACTCCGAGACCTTCGCACCCGAGGGGCTTCGCAACATTCCTCGATTGGTGCAATTGCGCCCCGAAGGCTACTTCTTTAAGACCTGTACAAACTCCGGCGTGCTCTCTCACTTCAACTCCACGGCGAGTATCGTCACGGGCAACTGGCAACGCGTCGACGATTTCGGATTCCAGCCGCCCGCCGGTCCGACGCTCTTCGAGTATTACCGTAAGCAGTCGGGGGCCGGTCCGATGGACGCGTGGGCCATTGCCACTAACAAGAGCTTCGCTTCGATGGGATCAAGTTCCGATCGGGCTTTTGGCCTGCCGTTCGGCGCTAATGTGGTGCTTCCCAAGCAACTGCTGCTGGAGGCCGTGCAGGATGTCGTGAAGAAGGGCACGGCCGGTGGAGTGGCGAACCGCGAGGACGTTTTAGCGCGGCTGGAAGGTGTGCTGAGCGAGGGATACGAAGGTGTCGGCTGGACGATTTTCAAGGCTGGCCGCAAGCTCGATCAGCAAGTGCGCGACACACTCGTTCGCGGCCTGGTGGAATATATCAATGGGCCTGAGGCTCCGACCTCAGGAGACGAACTCACCTTCTTCATCACCCGCGAGATCATGCGCGAGTTTGCTCCGCGCCTCATGCTGGTGAATTTCTGGGACATGGATGTGGCGCACTGGGGCTCGTACTCGCTCTACTTGAACGCCATCACCAAGACGGACCGGCTGGTGGGCATGTTGTGGGACGAGATTCAGGCCAATTCTGCCTACCACGGCAAGACCACCATGTTGGTGCTGCCGGAACTCGGCCGCGACGGCGACCAGAACACCGCCAACGGCTTTCTGAACCACCGCAGCGGCGATCCTTCGTGCCGCAACACCTGGCTGCTGGCGATGGGCGCTGGCGTCCCGAAAGGAGAGACCGACCGGCCCGTCTTTCACGTCGATGTGGCGGCCACCGCGGCCGGCCTGCTGGGAGTCAAGCCTGGCGGAATGACCGGCGTGCCGATGCGAGAGCTGTTGCTCTGATGCCTGCCAATTCCATCGACAAGCGCCTGCTCGAACGCCTCCCCGTCTCCTTCGCTTCGTACTGCCTCGATCAGATGAAGGACTGGGATCTGCTCTTTCCCGCGGAACAGGCCTATTTCGATCGCCTCTTTGCCCTACTTGATCGTTCCGGTCCCGAAGCCGTCGACCGCCTCTTCGGACCGCTGCGCGAGATCGAGCGCCAGATGGGTGTCAGCGATAAGAATTTTCCCAAGGGCCAGTTCAGTCTGGAGCAGGTAGACTTCCTCAATCGCAATCCACACTACACCGAGTGGCGCGGAGCCATCGCCAAAGTCTTCGCGCAACTCGATCCGCTGCTCGATGCCGAAGTGGCCCGCCGCAGTCATGCGCGCCTGGTGATTGCGCTCGCGCCGTCGCAGCTTCCCGCCGATCCCGGCCGCATGTGGACGCGATTTCAGGACCGCGGCAAGCGAATCGCGATCGACACACCGGATCGCGCCGATGCTTTCCTGCCTCTACTGCTCACCGGGCAGGAGCGCGGCGCGCCGACTATTGCGGAGTTGTTCGCAGCGGGCAAGAAGGGCGGCCCGTACACCTCCTGGATCGTCGAGGCCGGCTCCGATCTCTCGCGCATCGGCAGCGGCACGGCGCCGGTAGTGAAGTACAGCTACCAGGCGCTGGAGCCGTACCGGCAGCGTCTGATGAAAGAAGTGCAGGGCGTGGTGGACACGCAGGAAGTCCCGGGACCGCGGCAACTCAGCGCGCGCCTGAAGCAGATGAAGATTCTGGCGTCGGAGGGCGGTTTCGCGGCCGACCCGATCCTCGCGGAATTCGCGCGCGCCATCCTGCTCAGTGGAAACGGCACGCTGCTGATCAACAACACCTTCGTGGAATGGGCCACGGTGCAGGCGGTCCGCCGCGCCCGTCCCTCCGTATCCGTCGTCGGCTTCGGCATTCGCAACAAGATCAAGCCCTTCAGCAGTCTGTTGATCTTTGCCGATCAGAATGCTTCGAACCCGATTCCGTCGCAGATGGATACGCTGGGGTCGTACGTGGATCTGGAAGTTTTCTGGCAGTATATCTGGCAGGAATACGAGAAGTATGCCGAGTTTCGGAATAATACGGCATACCTGTTCGCGGGCGATGGCATGGAGGAGATGCTGGTGATCGCCCCGCAAGACTTTCCGCTGCTCAGCGCGCAGGGCTCCGTGAAGCTGCCCGCAGTATTCGCGGCGACCAAGGAGTGGCTGAATCTGTGATGTGGCGCAAATACTCCTGTTTGCGGCGTCGAGACTCCTCTCGACGCTTCTCGGAGGTCCACCACTCCTGGCGCCCCGAAATGGTCATGGCACCTGCACGAAGGGAATCGAAGTCAGTCTCGATGCAACAGACTTGGTGCGTTCCCGCAAAGCGTCGAGAGAAGTCTCGACGTGGCAAACAGGGTGATTGCGCCACAAGGCCAGCACAAAATCATGACGCGGCGTGAACTCCTAGCCACCCTCACCGCCGCGGCGTGCTGGCACCCGCGTCGCGCGCTCGCCGCGCCGTTTCCAGTCCATTTCCGCAAACCGAGCCCGCATGAATTGCTGGCCCCCTACATCCAGCCCGGTGCCGACGCCTTCCCCGGCGAAAAGGTCGCCATGGAGATCGCCGCCGAACTCCGCCGACTCGCCGCAAGCGGCGCGCTCCCGCTTCCGACCCGCCATCGGCCTGTCTCGCCCGACGTCTTCGAAGCGGACGTGTCCACCGCCAGTCCGCAGCCAGTCCAATCCATCCGTTTCTACGTGCTGCCCCTCGACACCATCCGCTATGAAATCCAGAACACCCAGCCCACCGGGGTCGAGTACCGTGTCGGCCACCTGCATTACCAATGGAAGGACGGGAAGTTCGCCGAGTTGCGCCCTGTGCGTGAAACGATGGCGCGCGTCCCTCACCCGCTCTTCCGCGACGTGACCGCCGAGCTCTTCGGCGCCAGCGACACCTTCCGCGAGCAACTCCTGCGAGGCATCCCCTACTGGCGGGCGCGCCTCGACTCGGCGTCGGGGATCGACATCTACGGCAACCAGGGCATCGCGGTCGGCGACTTCGATGACGACGGTCAGGACGAAGTCTACGTCTGCCAACCAGGCGGTCTGCCGAATCGCCTGTACCGTATGCGCGACGGCCACATGCAGGACATCACGGACCACGCCGGCGTCGGCCTGCTGGACGACACTTCGAGCGCGCTCTTTCTCGATCTGCGCAACATCGGCCGTCAGGACCTGGTCGTCCTGCGTGCCTCCGGTCCGGTCCTTTTCCTCAATCAGGGAGACGGCACCTTCGCCCTGCGGCGCGACGCCTTCCAATTCCGCGCGCCCATCCAGGGCAGCTTCACCGGGATGTCCGCCGCCGATTACGACCGCGATGGACGCGTCGATCTTTACCTCTGCACCTACACCTATTTTCAGAGCGAAGATCAGTATCGCTATCCAGTTCCATACCACGATGCGCAGAACGGTCCGCCCAACTATCTGTTCCGCAATCAGCTCAAGGCGGACGGATCCGGCGTGTTCGAGGATGTCACGGCATCCACGGGCCTCGATCAGAACAACAACCGCTTCAGCTTCGCCCCGGCATGGTGCGACTTCGACGGAGATGGCTGGCCCGACCTCTACGTCGCCAACGACTTTGGCCAGCACAATCTCTACAAAAACACGCAGGGTCGCTTTCATGACATCGCGGCCGAGGCTTACGTCGAGGACATGGGCCCCGGCATGAGCGCCTCCTGGTTCGACTTCGACGACGACGGTCGCCCCGATCTCTACGTCTCGAACATGTGGAGCGAGGCCGGCCAGCGCGTAGTGCGCGAAGCGGCGTTTCGCCCAGTGAGCGAAGGTGGTTTGCGCGAGCCTTACCGCCGCCACACCAAGGGCAACTCGCTGTACCAGAATCGCGGCGACGGCACCTTCGCCGATGCCAGCGAAGGACAAGGTGTGGAGATGGGACGCTGGGCGTGGAGCTCCGGCGGATTCGATTTCGATAACGACCGCTCGCCCGAGATCTTCGTCACCTGCGGCATGTTGACCGGCCCGAACGAGACGGACCTTATGAGCTTCTTCTGGCGCCAGGTGGTTGCCAAATCGCCCATCTCGGCGGGCGAGCGCTCAGAGGCGTACGAGAACGGTTGGAATGCCATCAATCAACTAATTCGCGAAGACTACAGTTGGAATGGGCGCGAGCCGAACGTCTTTTACGCCCGCCGTAACGGCGCTTACCACGACCTGTCCGGCGTGAGTGGACTTGATTGCGCGCTCGACAGCCGCGCCTTCGCGGTCACCGATTTGGATGGCGACGGCAATCTCGACATCCTGCTGAAGAGCCGCCTGGGACCGCAGGTGAAGGCCTTTCAAAACGATTGCGCGGGCGGGAGAAAAGCGATCGGCATACGTCTGGTGGGAACGCGCTCGAATCGCGATGCCATTGGCGCGCGCGTGGAGGTGGACGGACGCATGCAGTTCGTCCAAGCCGGCTCGGGTTACGTCTCTCAGCACACCAAGGTGCTCTATTTCGGCCTGGGCGGCTCCGACCTGGCGAACCTGGTGCGCGTGCAATGGCCTACAGGCGCTCACCAGGAGTTCCGGGCGTTGACAGCGGGCTACCTCTACGAGATCACCGAAGGCTCCGTGGGATTGCGCCGCCAGGCCTTTCGCGGAGCCGCACACAAGCAGACGATACCTCCTCCGCAGGGCGACAATCAGACTCGCTCTCACGATACGTGGCTGCTGGAGGCGGTCCCGCTTCCGGACAAACGGAAAGGGCCCGGCCTGCTCTACATTGGCGAAGGCGAATCGCCGAACGTGCCGGCGGAGGTGGTGAATCTGCGCAAAGAATCGCCGGACGTGGCCGCGGGATACGCGCTCTTTCGGCGTTACCTGCTCGATTGGCGGACCGCCTTGGTGCTGCCGCTCGTGTTGCTGATCGACGAGCAGAGCCGCGTCCACAAGCTCTATGCCAATGTGCCCGATGCCGCGACGCTCGGCGCCGATTTGAAGCTCATGCGCGACGGCAATCGCCGCGACCTGGCACTGCCGTTTCATGGCGACTACCTCAATCTGGCGCGCCGCAACTACTTCAAACTCGGCGCCGCCTTTTACTGGGCGGGATATCCGGACCTGGCGCTCCCTTACCTGGAGGAGACGGTCCGCCAGTCGCCCGAAAACGACAAGGCACTGAACGCGATCGGGCAGATTCACCTGGATGCCGGCCGCTTCGAGGCGGCGCGTCCGTATCTGCAAAAGGCAGTCGCCGTGAATCCGCGTCTCGGCGAAGCATGGAACAATTTGGGTGGCGTGGACTCGGGCTCGGGCAAGCTTCCTGCCGCGCTGGCAAACTATCAGCGCGCCATCGACCTGTTGCCGAAGGCGGCATATCCGCTGGTCAATGCCGGAGAGGTGCAGGCGGAGTTGGGCGACACCGCGGCGGCGACCAAGCTCTTCCAGCGCGCCATGGAGGTGGACCCGTCCGATGCTGAAGCGCCCAACCAACTCGGCATGATGGCGGCACGCGCCAATCGCAATGCCGAAGCCAAGGACTGGTTCCAGAAGGCCATCGCTCTCAAACGCGACCACGCTGGCGCCATCAACAATCTCGGCGTACTATATCTGCAGATGGGTCAGACCAACGATGCCGTCGCGGCCTTCGAATACGGCATCAAGATGGTGCCCAAAGATGAGCTGATGTACATGAATCTGGGGCGGACGTACATCAAGATGGGCGATCGGACCAAGGCACGGGAGACGATGCTGAGGCTCCTGGAAGAGAAGCCCGATAGCGCCGCGGCTGTCAAAGCCTTGCGCGAACTGGAGAATCGATGAAGCTGGTTGTGATTCTGCTGATGATGCTGGCGCTCGATGAGACGGTGGATCAGGTCGCGGCATCCGGTCAGGTAGTGGGGATCACGGCGACGCCAGAAGAGCGCCTGGGCCCGCCTGCACTGATCGCTCCGGGGGTGCCGCCGGCATTAGGCTTTCGGATGATTGAAGGCAAGCTGCGGCATCGCTTCGGCGACCTGGACTTAGTGCTCGACGACGCTGGACATTAGCACCTGTTCCTAGGGTTTTCCTCGGGAGGGCAGTACGCAATTCCCAGTTCTGTTGCTAGTCTGGCGACCCTTTCGTCCGCAGTCCAGAGTTGCATGTGCTGAGCCAGGACGGATGCCAATAAATGGACATCGATCCAGCCTGCACCTCGACCGTGTAAGCCGCGAAGCCGAACGAATTCGACGACCTCGCGATGCGGGATTCTAACGGACTGCTGAATGTGTTCGTATTGTTTGAGTAATTGCAGCCGGCCTCCGCGGTCGCCGATCAGGAGTTCTCCGTAGACTAACTCATGCCCGACGGCCTCGTTGCGGCGGAGCAGCCTAATTAGTCCGGCCCGGTAGGGTTCGCGGCCGATGAGCATGCGAATCCAAACGGAGGTGTCCACCAAGACCATCAGGCCACCCGGTTTTCGTCTTCGTCACCTATCGCCGGCGGCTCACGTCGTCGCGGTACGTCTTCGGCGTCGGGTTCTGATCCTGCGAACTCTCTCAGGCGCTGATAAGCCGCGTGACGCAACAGAGCCTGCAAACCCATCCGTACCGCCTCTGTGTCCGTTTTCGCGCCGCAGGCCTCTTTGGCGTCTTTCAGAAGATCCTCGTCGATATTCAAAGTCTTCTTCATACGTACAAGTTTACCATGTCTATATGGCTCTTTCGTACATACTGCCCGATGAAGCATCGTCCTCAACTATTTGTGTGGCGCAAACACTTCTGTTTCCCGCTTCGACAACTCTGTCGACGCTTTTCGCGCGTTCACCAGGTCTCGACAGTGCCTCTGAACTTCCCCGAATCTGCTTACAATCCGCTACTCGAAGACGTAATCTTCCGCCGACGCGCCCCTCGTACGCCGTTGGTACGCCACCACTGAGGCCGGCCAAATCGCAGTGCTTTCTCCCGTCCTCTCGTCCTGATACCAGCTTTTGCAGCCCGACTCCCACACGGTGCCCGGCAGCCTTCCGCGCAATTCCTCTACGAACTGGCGCTGGCTGTCCGGGCGCACTTCCATCACCCGCTGGCCGCGCTTCTCCATCATCCGCAGACAGCTCATCACGTAACGCACCTGGGCTTCGATCATCAAAATCACCGAATTGTGCCCCAGGCCGGTGTTGGGTCCCAGAAGAAAGAACAAATTGGGAAAGCCGTTGACCGTGATCCCCAGATACGCGCTGATCCTTTCGCGCCACGCTTCGTGAATCTCGATGCCGCCGCGACCCGTCAGGCGAATGCCGCGCAGCATGTCGGTGACGCGAAAGCCGGTGCCATAGACGATCACGTCGATGGGCCGCTCTGTGCCGTCCGCGGTCACGACCGACTGCGCGCGCACTTCCGAGATGCCCGTCGTGACCAGTTCGACATTCGGCCGCATCAGCGCCGGATAGAATTCGCTCGAGATCACGATGCGCTTGCATCCGAATTCATAGTCCGGCGTGAGACGGGCGCGCAATTCCGGGTCGGACACCTGTTTCGCCAAATGCCGCCGTGCCTGCTTCTCGCCGAGCGCGCGCAATTTCCGATTGCCCAGAAAGCTGAAGACATACATCTCCAGGCTCCAGAACAGCATCGTGCGCAGCAGCCAGGTAGCACCGGGGACGCGCCGGAAGATTCGCCGCCAATTCTCGGGAATCGGCCCATCCGCCCGCGGCAGAATCCAGGCCGGCGTGCGCTGGAAGACGGAAAGCTTGCCCGCCTGTGTCGCAATCCGGGGAACGAACTGTACCGCGCTCGCACCGGTGCCGATCACGGCTACATTTTTGCTTTCGAGATTCACGCTCGAATCCCACTCAGCAGAGTGAAAAGCGGGACCAGCGAAGCGCTCCAATCCGCGAATCTCGGGAAATCGCGGCACATGCAGCGCTCCCATTCCCGAGACCAGCACCCGCGCGTCGATGCGGAGATCGTCGCCCGCCATCGCGTGCCAGACGCCCTGTTGCTCGTCCCAGGCGGCCTCGTGCAGCGGCGTCCGCAAACGAATCCGATCAGCGACGCCGTGGCATTTGGCGGATTCGCGCAGGTAGTCGAGGATCTCGGGCTGTTCGGCGTAGCGCCTGCTCCAATCGGGATTGCGGTCGAAGGAGAAAGAGTAGAGATGCGAAGGGACGTCGCAGGCACATCCCGGATAGCGGTTGTACCACCACGTGCCACCGATCTCTTCGCCCTTTTCGATGACGAGGAACGACTCGATGCCGGCCTTACGGAGTTGGATGGCCATGCAGAGGCCCGAGAAGCCTGCGCCTACGATCAGGACATCTACCGACTCGAGCATCAGATACGGGTTCCGGCCGGCAGCGGTGCCGCTACCTTGGCATGCCGCATCAGGAAGGCAGTCGCTTCGCTCATCGACTCGCGAGATTCGGGCATCGTGGGAAGGATGAGCTGCCAGCAGTGCGGAACGACAGGCCAGACCTTCAGATCGACGGTGACTCCCGCGGTCCGCGCGCGCTCGGCCAGGCGCGTGGAATCGTCCACCAGCACTTCATCCGCACCGGCGTGAATTAACAGCGGCGGTAGTCCGGCCAGGTCTCCGTAGAGTGGAGACGCCAACGGAGTGCGAGGATCGGCGCCCCCCAGATAGAGACGCGCTCCCAGTGCGATATTGGCGCCCAGGAACATCGCACAGCGTCTGTCATTGCGGCGAATCGACTCCCCCGTAGCCGCGAGATCGGTCCATGGTGAGAATACCGCCGCGGCAGCAGGCAACGTGCCACCCCGGTCGCGAATCGCCAACAGCAGCGCCAGCGCGAGTCCGCCTCCCGCAGAATCGCCTGCGATGACCGCAGGTCGCAGGGCGCTCGACACAGCCACGGCATCGTCCACCGCGGCAGGGAAGGGATTTTCGGGTGCGAGCCGGTAATTCGGAGCGAAGACGCGAAAGCCCTGCTGGGCGAACGCCACGGTGATGGGACGATGCGTCTCAGCGGAGCAGGCGACGTATCCGCCGCCATGCAGATAGAGCATGGTCACGCCGCTGGATAGCGACGACTCCACCCATTCGCCCAGGACGCCGCCCACCTGCGCGGGCGCGATCGTCACGCCCTGCGGGATGCGGTAAGGCGCCGGCGTCATCAGCTTGCGGACACGCGCGGCGTTTCCCTCGGCGCGCGCCAATGCCGGCTTGAACTTCAGCTTGAGCACCCACACCGCGATATGGGCTTGCAGGCTGGCCATCAGGGCTCCACGGCAGCATCGAATACGCCGGTGGAGATTTCGCCGGCGCGTTTCATCTGCACGAAGATGCGGTACTGGCCTGCTTTGGGAAATCCCCAAGGGAACATCGCCTCCGCAGGCAGGCCGGACTCCATCATCATGTGTCCGGCATGCGGATTATCGGGCTGCGTCAGAGCGATGGCAGGCATGGGCACAGAGCCCGAGGGGTGCACATGCGCGAAGACGCTGCGATCGGTGCTGACGAACGCGGCATGTCCCAGCATCCCCATGTAGAGTTCCATGTCGGTGGCGGGCTTTCCCTGCGCATCCTCCAGTCGGAAGCGAAACTCCTGCGGCTGCCGTGCGCGGAGTTTCCCGTCGCCGCGCTCCCACACCATGCGATAGCCATTCGGTAGCGGACTCACCGTGCGTGCCGGACTGGCGGCGACCGGCGGCCCGCTGCCACCTGCATCGTCGCCCATCAGCGGAGTCCCCGCAATCGCCGGCACGTCGATTTCGCCCGTGGCCGTTTCGCCGATGCCGATGGCGTGCACCACGTCGCCATAGAGGGCGTAGTGGCCTGCCGGCATGTCGGGAAGGTGCTGCTCGAAGTTGCCATCCGTGCCACGCTCGGGATGCAGGTGCCACACCAAATCCATCTCGGGGACGTGGATCACATAGAGGTGCATCAGGTGATTGTGATCCGGCACCAGGTCGTCGGTGCTGCGGTTGAGCCAGCCGGGATTCTGCAACTCCAGCACGAGCCGGTTCCCATCCACCACGCTGGGCTTCAATTGCAGCGGCTTGTAAATATTCCGGCTGTAAAAGCTGGCATCGGAACTCCACCAGCTGTTGCCAAAATATAAGGCGGCGCATACCAGCACCGCGGTGATCACCATGACGGCGCGCGATCGGCGCAGGCGTGCGGCGTCGGGCTGCTTTCCGGGTTCGAGCATGGCATCGCGCACCGCCGCTCCAGCGATGCTCACCAGTCCGAAGCACAGCACCAATCCGAGGAAGATCAGAGTTCCGGCGACCGCCTTTTGCATCCCGGCGATCTTAGTGGCGAGGGCCGGCACTGGCACCGAAACTCGGCCGGGACCCTGCGCGCCATCGACATCCACCTGCACCTGCCACGATCCGGTCTGCATCAGCCAGAGGTTGCCGGTGTAAAATTGCGGATCGTCGTGCGAAGGCGTGGCGCTGTCGGCGATTGGAGAGAATTGCGCGCCTTTGTACCCGAGGCGCAGCGGCACAATGTGGATCTGGCGTACGTCTGGCGTGGCGCTGCGGATCTCGATCTCGGCAACACCCGGCACCGCCTGCGGAGGCCGAATTGTGATCAGCAGGCGGTAAGGACCGGCATTGCCTTCGAAAAAGACGTCGGGGCTGCCCACATGGGCCAGAAGCGGCAGGGCAGCCACAGCCATACAAACGGAAAGCAGCTTGAGCTTCATACTATCTGCGGATGCGCTGCATCCAGTTGCCCCACTGCAGGCCAAGCCACGTGGTGATCATGGCAGTAAGCACTGCCAGGCCCGCTTCCTGCCACAAGTCGGCGCCCTTCTCCAAAGGGAGGAAACCCCATCGGGCCAGAATCGAGGCTTCGGAGACATAGTAGCCGAAGTACTTGCTTCCGAAGAACCAATTGCGGGCGGCCGGCGAGGACAAGAAGGTCGCAAAAGGCCATTGCACGATGGCAAAAACAGTCACAAAGGCCACTCCTGAAACCATGGCTTGCTTCAGGGTGCCCCATCCTTTCGTTCGCTGCCAGATCAGGTCGAGCACGAACGCGGGCACGATGAGCAGCATCGGAAACTCTGGTGGCGTGAACTGGTGGAGTTGATGGTAGACCGGTCCAAGTTTTGGTTCCGCCGGGAACAGCGGCAGAATCCGGCCGATCAGGAAGACCATGCCGAAATAGACGCCGGCGACCGTGGTGGCAGCCCACTTGAATTTGCTGGCGCGCGCGACTCCCGCCAGTACGGGCGGCGCGGTCAGCGCGAGCAGGCGGTAGAAATGCGCCTGGTGCATCAGGGCGCGCTGCGTGATCTCCATCTGCACGATGGTCAGAATCACCAGAATCATGCCGCCGATGTAGAGGAACATGGTGCGCAAGTGATCGTGCAGTTCGCCTGTGGCGCGATTCATCTGTCCCAGGATCAGGATGAGCGCGCCTGCGTGGACTGCGAAGATGCCGAGTGCCAGGACCATGTGAGGCGGGCTCAGAATTTTGACATCCAGGCCGTAGGCATCGTGCCACCAGTTGTCGAACGGCGCCGAAGTGATCATGGCAATTCCGCCCCAGGCTGCGATGAAAGCACCCAGCGGGCCACGGAAACCCCAGAGCCAAACCGAACAGTCGCGTAGCGGCGACAGCGGGTTGAACGTGGTGGAGAGGACCAGGTAGCCGCACGAGATTCCGGCCAGCACGCCGCACAGGTGGATGGCGATATGTGCCGGTGTCCAGAAGGTGTCGCGGCCAATCGAGCGGTGCCAGGAAATGTCCCAGTGGGTGCCTACAATGGCAAACGTCACGGCAGCCACGGAGCACCAGATGTACCAGGGCACGTGTGGTTGACTGACAGGTGTTTCGGCAGTGGTTCGTTCCACGCCGGTTGCGAGTGAACTCATCGACTCATACCCCCTTTATGGTCGCGCCTGGGTAACGGCCCGTGTCATCAGCGTCAGTTCGCCGCCGCCACGGGGTTCGATATTGATTATGGCACCCGCCGGGAGGCGCAACGACGCGCTGTACCAGAACGGGTGGTTGAATTTCGCTTTGTAATTGTAAATCCAGATGAGCGGTTCCACGGAGCCATCCGGAAGCTGGGCGACGGCCATAAAAGACGAGCCTTCTTCGGCCCCCCTGGCGCGGACGCCCGCCAGCGCGATCGGGGCCTTCAGCGTCAACTCGCCATTCACTGCGATGCCGCCATGCTCCGCGCGTGCGGGCGTCGCGGGTGGGAAATCCGGAATTCGCGGCAGGAATTTGGGGTCACCCTCCGGTGCGCCGCCTTCGACCCAATCTGCGATGAGCTCCAGTTGTTCCTGCGTGAGTCCCTGATCGTCCTGAAACTCCCCGAATCCTTTTACTGCACCCCATGGCGGCATACGGCGCTCCAAAACTTCTTCTTTGATCGCCTTGGCCCAGGGCCGCGCTTCCTCATACTTCAGTAGAGAAAAGGCGCTGCCGCCCGGACGGTGGCACGCGGCGCAGCGGCGGTAGACCAACCTCGAGATTTCGCCGGAAAACGTAATCGGCGTGGTGATCACGTCGTGAGCGCTGGAGTGGTCGGACAGAATCATCGCCAGAAGCACCAGAGGCGGTCCGAATCTGAGAGAGGCCTTCCGCATGGCTACTTCAGCTCCGACACTGGCACGGTGAAGACCGCCGTGTTGACCACTCCCATTCGCTGGAACTGCACCCAGATCCGATAGGTGCGGGCCCGCGGGAAGATCACGTTGAACTGGATATCCGGCCCGCCATTCGCCAGGAACGGATGGTTGTGGATCAGGTCGATCAGGTCATCACTGGCGGCTAGCATATGGCCCCAGGCGCCAAGGTACGGCTCCAGACCTTCGGCGGGCTTCACATGGAAGAACAGCATGGTCTTGAAGCCGGCGATCGGCTCGGCAGGCTCGGACGTCAACGATACCTGCATGTTCGCGCTGTGCTTGGGCGCCAGGTCGGGACTCAGTTGCGCCGTCTTCAGACTCCCACCCGCAACGAAGATGGTCTTGGCGGTCAGTTGGGGGGTGCCGTTCGCCGGGTAGTAGTCCGCGAGGACGCGGTACATGCCGGGCTTGGAAAGCTTGCCGTTGTAGCGGAACGTGCCGGGCCCCGAAAGCACCGGGTGGTCGTGGACAAAAAAATCCAGGTCCTGGCTCACGATGAACATGTGAAACAGCTTTTCATGCACCGGTTCGAACTGTGTGACCGGAGCATGCGTCTTGGGGTCCTGAATGTGGAAGGTGAGATCGACGGGTTCTCCCGGCTTGGGTGCGCGCGGACTCAAGGAGAGGCCGAGCGGATATTCGACCGGATCCGGGATGCCCGGCACCATAGTCATACCGCATCGCGGACATTTGCCGGGCGCGGCGGACCGGACGTCGGCATCCATCGGGCAGACGTATTGCTGGGGTGTAGGAGGAGGAGTCTGCCCGCTAAGAAATACGGACAGGCAGACGACAACCGATGCCACTGCGAGACGGCGCAATGCTGAAATCCCCTCCGTTGATGAAGCCTCTATTAGTGTTATACCAGATTCGTTGTGACCGACCATACGGTAGGTGCTTGAGTGTTGAGACCTGACGCGCGAATTCCGTGAGCGGACCCGTTCATGTCTCTCCGGCTTGGGCAGGCGCGGCGGGATGATGCCCCGCGGGCGATGATCCAACGGGTCGGGTTGGCTTCGCGGATAACCACGCGCCCGCTCTCAAACACACGGTTATCGAGGCCGAAAACACGATCGGGAGGAGAACGGGAAGAGATTCCAGTCAAATTCGAAGAGGTGCAGCCTGACTACATCCTCGTACTGGGTTGGCGCGAGACGGGGTCATGCCCGAAAGCAGCGCCGCGGTAAGTGACGGCGCTTCCGAAAACGCCTTGTTTGGAGTTTACCCGACGGGAACTTGTCATGGAGTGGGGATCTGTGCAGTAAATGGGGGTAACGGCATGGGAACGAGGATATGCGGGCTGGCGAAGGTGGATTCCCGAGGTTCAAGCCCTCCTCCATGCCTGGAATAGGCTGAAACCGCCACATATGGAATCGAGAAAAGCCTCTCAGTCGATCCGTAAACTTGTCAGGCGTTACCAGTTCATGGGCTGGGCGTGGCGCTGGCTGCCCGCGCTTGCGCCGTTCGCGGTCCTGTTCGGATTTGCCCTCTGGATCGACACCCATACCCATTTGGCGCAGCGGTTCCCGGCGCTTGGCTCCCTACCAGGTGGTGCCGCCTTTTGGCTGTTTCGGCAGAGTAAGCACGGACGGCGCTTCGAAAGGGCCGTCACCGAACTGCAGTCGGCCATCCAGCAATACGAAGCCGGCGGCCTGACCGATTCTACACTCCACGAAGCGGCCGAGCGGGTTCGCCACGCCCTCAGCCTTCGTCCTCCCAGGACAGCACGTTCCTCGATCCAAATTCGCATGCGAATCTGCGGTATCGCAGAGTTTGCGCTTTGGAGCGTCTTCGGCCTGCCTCTCTTCTTGCTGCGCGGATGGGAGCACTCTTTGCCGCGGCTGCTGCTCGGCGTCCTCCTTTGGCAGGTTATCGTCGGCGTGCCGATTGACGGTCTCAAGACGGCGCGGCGGATTTATTTCGAAGCGATCGAGCGGTATGAGGGTGCTCCGGAAGAAGACGAACGAATCCTCGATGAGGCGTGTGTGAAGGCCTCCGGATATCTGCGTCTGGCTTCCCTTTTCCGAAAGCACCCCGTACCGGCGAATCCAGCAATCCCTTCGCCCGAGCACTGACTTGCAGCCGGAGCCCTGCAACTGCCGGAGCCTGTAAAGAGTCCGCTGCCGCCAGCCGCCGATCCCTTGACCTGCACTAAATGCATACCATTCCGGCTGCCACAGGGAAATTTGGTTGACTCTGGTCGCGCTGCCGCTCAGGCTCCGCGCGTAACTGGCGAGCCCAACCAACTCTTCGGCGGGCAGATCGAAGGATTCATCCCGGCGCTCGGGTGCCCCGCCTGCACGAATTCGCGAATTTGCTCCGCCGGTTGGCCGCTGAGTCGCGGGGCCAATCCTAAGCCTTTACCCTTTCCCAACAGTCTGCCGCCCTGGATCGCGCGCGTCGCTCCCGGAACAGGTTTCTCCCATCCGCCGCGAGCGTGGCTAATGCGGGGAAGAGTAGCACGCAGCCCGGACATACTTGGAACCGGCGCGGTTCGTTATCATAAGGAACCGTAGGAGGCAACGCAGTGAACCAATCCATCGACGGGGATGAGAACGTCATCTTAGCCTTGCTGGAACGCTGGCGCTCGGCGATCGAAGCTAAGGACGTCGCCGCCGTTCTGGAACTTTGCGCCGATGATGTTGTCTTTCTTCCCTCGTCGGGAGCACCGGTGAAAGGCAAGGCAGCAGTGGAGACGATGTACGGATTTCTGTTTGCTCAGTACGGAAAGATCCACCAGGACACTGCGATCGAAGAGGTTCAAGTTGCCGGGGACTGGGCATTCCTTTGGGGAACGCACGAGTTGCGGCTGACGCCCGATTCCGGTTCACCGCTTCACCTGCGAGGCCAAGGTCTCAGCGTTCTGAAACGGCAACCGGACAGCACATGGAAACTCTGGCGAGGCATCAACAACATGACTCGTCAATCCACTTAGGATTTGCCGATGGCCGGTGGCGCGTCCCACCACAGCTTCGACACACGCCGTTGAGACAAACCGCTCATCCGCGTCAACCCACGCGGAGGAGCACCGTTTTCCGGCGATTCCACATATCGAGCCGGGCTCGAGGCCCTTCAATCATTCAGGCGCTGGCTTCGTTCTCGATCAAGGCTTGGCCAGGTTCTCGCAATCGCGCTGCTTTGCTGGCTCAATTTGTAGCGTGGACGCTCCGAGGGGAGGACGCAAACGCAGGCCACTCATCATGAGTACGCCTTGAAACAAGACGAACCGGCAAAGAGTATTCGGTTGCGGACCAAATGCTCTGGCTAGCACCGTACAGAATCCAGCAAAACGGGTTACCAGGAAATCCCGGTCTCGCAAACTGGGGCCAGCCAAGTTCTGAACATAAGCTGGCGTACTCACGCAAGGCCAACAGATCTCACAGCCGTGGGTCTACCGGCTCGCTTTCGAGCGCCAACACGCCGAACACGCACTCGCGGACACGACGCAACGGCTCCCGCGCCACGAATCGCTCCAGCGCCTCGATGCCTAGGGCAAATTCGCGCCCTGCCCGCGACCGCTTCCCCGAAAGTCCGCGCGATCGCAGTCTGGGCAATTGGTCGGCGACATACTCGGGACCATAGATGATCCGCAGATACTCGCGGCCCCGGTGTTTTCCGCCACGGCTGCTGCCAAAGAAGTGTTCGAAACATACACCTTCAACTCTCCGTGAACCGGCAGCCAGACCTCATCGAACTGTGAATAATCCACGTCTCGATTGCCTCCTGGATAATGGCGGTCGGCTATCGCGATCAATGTGGCTGTCACGTCATTCCGCTCGACACTTCACGTTCTCCACTGAGCCTGAACAAGTCTGCTTGACGAGTCCTGCCGTTCTGCTATGCTGCAAGCAGACAAACCGGCGGAAAGTCGGTCCGTCCGACTTTCGGAAAGATTCACAGAGAGCTATGTCCGAAGCCATTGTTAGACTTCGACGCAAAGGCCAAATGGTGATCCCCCGGTCTTTACGGGAAGCCGTGGGGGTGTCGGAAGGCACCTTAATGAAGGTGGCCGTGGTGGAAGGCCGCCAATTATTGGTCACCCCACAGCTCATCGTTGACCGTTCCCTCGTGACGGACAACCGCAAAGGCCGGAAACAGGCCTTTCGAGACCTCGCCCGGGTGGTCGCCGAGATCCGCCAGGAAGCCAAGGAAAAGGCCATCGACAAGATGCCCAAAAGCGAGATCAACCGCGCCGTGGCCAAGGCCCGACGCAACTTGAAGACTACTAAACGACCCGGCAAATGATCCGGGTTGTGATCGATACTAGCGTCCTGGTTTCTGCTGTCATATCTCCTGCCGGGCCCAATGCCGAGTTGTTTGACTACATCGTCAACAAGGAGATCCGCCCGTATCTGACCGACGCAGTGTTGGCCGAATACTACCAGGTATTCGAATACGACCGGCTCCGGCATCTCGACCGGCGACGTATCGCCCGATTGCGCAGCCTTTTGAAGCGCGTCAGCAAGAGAGTGAAATCCGCCGGACGCCTGACGGTAACCGAACACGACGAAGACAACCGGATCTACGAATGCGCGGCTGCCGCCAAAGCCGATTACATCGTCACCGAGAACACCAGGCACTTCAAGAAGCCTTACAGGGACATCCAGATTATCAACGCCCGCCAGCTCATCGCTTTATTGAAAGCCCGGAAAGCTTAACATCCTTCCCTCCCTTTCTCCTTCCGTGCTCCGCGACGATTACGATAAGACGCGGCACCGACTGCTGGGTCTTTCGGTCAACTCGCGCCTCCGAAGGGTCCAGGGGGCGGGTCGTCGGGTATCCATTCGCAACATTCAAATCTTAGGCTTAACTCGCGCGACCGTTCGTGAGCATGCTGGTCACAGCCTTGGGTCTACCGGCTCGCTTTCCAGAGCCAACACGCCGAACACGCATTCGTGGACACGACGCAGCGGCTCCCGTGCCACGAATCGCTCCAGCGCCTCGATGCCTAGGGCAAATTCGCGCCCTGCGAGCGACCGCTTCCCCGAAAGTCCGCGCGATCGCAGTCTGGGCAATTGGTCGGCGGCGACATACTCGGGACCATAAATGATCCGCAGATACTCGCGCCCTCGGCATTTGATGGCGGGCTGTACCAGGCCCTTGGGACCCCGCGCGATGAATTCCATCGGCTTCACCACCATGCCTTCGCCGCCGTTGTCCGTCATTTCCTCCCACCAGCGGCATGCCTGCTCCACCGCTGCCGGATCGGTGACGTCCACTTCGAGGAACGGCGTCGCCAGCAGAAAGCCGGGGTCCTCAGCAGCCAGCCGATGCAGCGTCTCCATGTGCCAGCGATTCGTCTTGTCGGCATGCACCGCGCCTTCCGTCGCCAGCAAATGAAACGGCGCCAGGCGATAGTCCGCCAGCGAGTGGACTGGCCAACAGTAGCGGCGGTAAGCTTCGCGATATTTGCGCAGATCGTCCAAACGCCGCGTGTAGGTCTCGGCAAGTCCGCTCGCCGCGGGCGACTGTCCGATGGTCCGCAGCGCTGCTTCGAGGGCGGTCACTCCCGCCGCGCCGACAGCGGCATACTGGCGCTGGATCAGCTCGCGAGCCTTGGCCGACCACGGCATCAACTCGCAATCCAGACAGAACCAGCCTGTCCGGAACTCGTCCCACAGTCCCGCCGCCGTGATCGCGGAATGCACACGAGCCACCAGCGCCGCCTCTTCCGCCGCCTCCAGGAAAAATCCACGTCCCGTGCGCGTGTAGCAGACGCCCATGCGTCCGTCCATGACGCCGAAGCGTTCCCGCGCGGCCTGCGCATCGCGGCAGATCACCACCACCGCGCGCGACCCCATGTGCTTCTCCTCGCACACTACCCTGTCGACGCCATTCTTTCGGAAGTACTCAAAGGCTTCCGTGGGGTACTCCAGGTAGTCCGGCCGCGACGAGGTCTCGCTCGGCGACATGGTGGGCGGCAGATAGATGATCCAGTGCGGATCGGTGGCGAAACGGCTCATCACTTCCAGAGCCGCGATCGAATTCTCCTCCCGGATGGTGATGTTGCGCTGCAGGCGCGTCTCGACGATGCGTTTGCCCGTGACGTCTCCGAGGTCGAGCACGTCGTCGAGTTCCTGCTGGCTGGTGCGCACCGGCGCCGGCCGCGCAAAGGGGCGATTGGGCGGGGAGTACTCTCGCAAACATGCCACCGAGACAAATTCGCGTTCGGGATAGCGCATCGCGGTCAGCTTGCCGCCGAACACCGCGCCGGTATCGATGTTGACCGTATTGTTCAGCCACTCCGGCTCGGGGACGGGCGTGTGCCCGTAGACGACTGCCGCCTTTCCTCGATACTCGGACGCCCAGTTGAATCGCACCGGGAGCCCGAATTCGTCGGTCTCGCCGGTGGTTTCGCCGTACAGGCAGAACTCGCGAACGGCGCCCGAGCCGCGGCCGTGCATCTCCTCGCGCAGACCGGCATGCGCCACTACGAGCCGTCCACCGTCGAGCACATAATGACTGATCAGCCCGTCCAGGAAGGTCGCGATCCGGGCGCGCTCCTCCGCGGGCAACTGTTCCACCTCCGCGATCGACATCTCCAATCCGTGCTTCACCTGAACCGGCCTCCCGCGAAGCCACCGCAGGAACTTCCAGTCGTGATTGCCAGGGATGCAGAACGCATTGCCCGAGGTCACCATATTGCGAACAATGCGGACAGTATCGAGGATCATCGGACCGCGGTCCACCAGATCGCCGAGGAAGATCGCGCGTCTCCCCGCCGGATGCCGGTAGCATTCCTCGCCCCAAGGAGCCTCCTGGCCGGACAGTTCGAAGCGCTCCCACCCGATCTTCACGAGCAGCGCTCGGAGTTCCTCCGCGCACCCATGCAGATCGCCGACGAGATCGAACGGCCCCTTTTCGTGCTTCAGATTGTTCCACAGGGGCACGCGGCGGATGGCGATCTCTTCCTCGCCCTCCACGACGTGAACGTAGCGGAAGCCTTCGCGCTCCAGTCCGCGCAGTCCGCGTTTCAGCTCGGTAATCTGACGCCGCACCACGTGCGGTCCGAAATCGCGATCGGGCCGCTGCCGATTGCGCTCCAGACAGAGACGCTCCGGTGTGTTCACCACGATGGCGACCGCGAAACAATGAAACTTGCGGGCCTCGGCGACCAGCCTCTTGCGATCTTCCGCGCGCACGTTGGTCGCGTCGACGACGGTCAGCTTTCCCCGCGCGAGACGTTTCTCCAGCAGGTAGTAGAGCGCATCGAACGCATCCGGCGTGCAAGCCTGATCGTTCTCGTCATCGCTCACCAGTCCGCGAAAAAAGTCGGACGACAGAATCTCCGTCGGTAGAAAATGACGCCGGGCTAAAGTCGATTTTCCGGAGCCGGAAGCCCCGATCAGCGTCACCAGCGCCAACTCGGGAATCTCGATGGTCTTCATAGGGAGAACACCGCCAATTGGGAAGGCGCGCCGTGTTGCGCGTCCACCGGACCCACCGGTTCCAGACTCACCCGATACCCGAAGCGGCTGGCGGTGGCTGACGACCACTCGGCGAACTCTGCCCTGGTCCATTCGAATCGATGGTCGCCGTGACGCATTTTGCCGGACGGGAGCGTCGGAAACAAAACGTTGTATTCGCGATTCGGCGTAGTGATCAGAATATGCTTGGGACGGGCGAATTCGAAGAGCACCCGTTCGAGCGCCGCCAGACGCGGCGGGTCCAGGTGCTCGATCACTTCCACCAATGCCGCCGCATCGAAGCCGCTCAGCCGCTTGTCGCGATACAGCAGCGAGCCCTGGATCAGGTCGATGCGTTTGCGCTGGCGCTCCTGCATGCGATCGAGCCGCAGCTTGGATGAGGCAGTCTCGAGCGAGCGATGGCTCACGTCCATGCCCAGGATTCTCTCGAAGGCGCGGTCGGCGAGCAGACGCCGCAGAAGTTTCCCTTCGCCGCAGCCGAGATCGAGGACCGTCTTCGCTTCCAGCGCTTTGAGCTTATCGGCCACCAGGCTGAGGCGCTGGGTGTGCAGCGTCATCGGCCGTTCCAAATCCTTCTCCTCCAGCGCGGCGCGCTCCGTCTTCGATTCGCCCGCCTCCACCCCGGCGTTCTCCTCGTCCAACAGTCGGGCGATGGCCTGGTCGATCAGCGAGGACCGGCGCTTCAGGTAACGCTGCACGATCAGGCGCTGCTCCGGGTGCTTGCCGAGCCACCCTTCGCCGTGGCGCAGCAACTTGTCGACCTCCGCTTCCCCGATGTAGTAATGCTTCTGATCGTCCAGTACCGGGAGCAGCACGTAGAGGTGCGAGAGCGCGTCGTGGACGGTTACCGAGGCCGAGAGTTGCACGCGGAAATAGGGACTGGCGCCCCACTCCGGAAATCGGTCGTCGAGTGGGATCGGCGTGGTCGCGACCTGATAGCCGAGCGGCTCAAAGAGCTTGTGCACCACTTCCGAGCCGCCGCGAGTGCGAAGGACTGCGACGGTGATTTCGAGCGGCAGGAGCGTATTCACCAGCTCCGGCCGCTGCTGGCAATTGCCCGCCAGAGCTGTACCGAAGACGCGGCCCAACGCCACCGTGAGGTAGGAGGATGCGGTATAAGGCCGGTCGTTCACGTAGTCTTCCAATTGCTGAGCGCCGCGCACCAGTTCTACCGGGTCCACTTCGAGCAACAGACAAGCCGAGCATCGCTCCGCGGACGCGCTGGAATAGAAGACAAGCGCCTTGCCGAAAGACAGATCCGCCGAGTGCAAATTGGCTGGGTGCTTATGCAAAAGGAAACCCAGGTCAGTCGCCTCGCGGGCGGTGTTGGTGATGGTGAGCAGCACGGCAATTCCAGGATAGCTTGTGGCGGCGCCAGATCATTGGACGGCAGACGTCTCAATTCGACGATCAGATTTCTCTTTCTCTGAACTCACATTAAAGGCGAATCGAAAGTCCCCTGTGGCGTTTGCGAAAAGTGAAGATCTGCCTGCCAGAATGGCGGCCTTGACCTGTCCACTCAGCCCGAGCCGAGCCAGGCGGAATTGGAGTTCTTCGCACGCCGTTGGAAAAGAAATTGGACGCATTGATCGCTGCCGTGACCTGATGTAAGTGATGTAAGTCCCTGCGTTGCTGCGAGACCCACCTTATGCTATAGGGTGTCTGAAGATGCCATTGATCGTGTTGGTAGTCGTTTTGCTCTATTACGGGCTGCCTCTGGTTGCGCTGGTTGCTTTCGGCGCCGCGGCTTGGTTCGCTTATGCCGATGTCTTCCCGCCGCGATTCAGTGGACCTACCAACGCTACCGTCGTCGAGACTGAAGCCGGTCCTGGCGTCTCCAGAATCAAGTTCCTGGATGAAGCGGGCACCGAACGATTCGCGATGGTTAATCTCAGACCCGATGGTTGGTGGCCTGTTCATGTCGACGCGGCAGTAACGATTCGGTATGACCGCTCAAATCCGCGGTCTGCAGTACTGGATCGCGGTCGTCGATACGGGCGCATCAGCTTCTGCCTTGCCGCCGGAGTTGTTTCGGCTATCGTGTGGGGTGGTCTAAAAATGGCGATGTAGCAGTTCTGAGGAAAACGCATTTTCGGCCACAGATAGTTCAGATCAACGCTGATAACTCCATTCGTTTTCTATCAGCGTCCATCGGTGTTCGTCGGCGGCTAACCCTTTTTCCGCAAAGCTCACTTCTGGAGTGGCGCGCGCCGCCGCAGCTCGTCGAGAAAGTTCAGCAGCATTACTACCTCGTGATCACGCTTGGGCTCACCAGGCGTTTCCGGGGTCACCACTGCCACGCGTTTGCCATCAGACGCCAGATCCCATACCGCGCCGAATCCCGCGGGGAAGCCACCGAGCTTCTCGAGCCAGACGCGCGGCTTCTCCGCCACGAACCGGTCTCCTTGCACCGTGTAGGCCACCGCCATAATCTGGTCGCCCGACTGATACAAGAGATCGTGGCCTTTCGGCGACCACACCGGAAACCTGCCGCCGTTGTTGGAGACTTGCCATCGTCCGCCGGTGTTGGGGAAGGACTGCACAAAGACCTCGTAGGTTCCGGTCGCAATCGAGCAATGCGCCAGCCACTTACCATCGAGCGAGAACGCCGCGGACACTTCGGTCAATGGGCTCTCGAGAACCTGCTCCGGCTTCCCTGCCTTTATCTGGCCGTTGGTCTCCTCCAGCGGCACCGTCCAGATTTGCGCACGCTCGCCATATTCGGAATAGGCCAGCCGCTTGCCGTCGGTTGTAATCGACAACGGCGCCTGGTTCGTCTTACTTCCAGTGAGTGGCCGCGGGTCGCTCGCGCCATCGGCACGGGTCCAGAGGATGCCGTTCCTGACAGTACCGAAGAGGATGTAGCGGCTGTCAGAACTCCAAACCAGGCTGTCGGGCCCCCCACCGGACGTCAGGCGCGTCACCGCGTCTCGCCGCAGATCGTAGACCCATAAGTTCGTCACCCCTTGTTCCATGACCATCATCGCGAGGCGTGTGCCGTCCGGCGAGAGGCGCGGAAAAAAGTAGCTACCGGGCTTGGAGAGCAGTGGTTTTTTCCCGTCGGCATTGGGGGTGAGCCACTGGATGGTGGCCATGGCCTGCACCCCACTGCCGCCTCCCTTCCGGTAGACCAGTGTTCCGCTGCGGGACACATCAAACTGAGCGCCGCCGGACAGCGTCTGATAAGCGACATCTTCCACCACCGGCGCCGCCGGTCCCCGGACCTCCAAGCGGTCCAGATCGAATGGCTCCGCGAACAGCGTTTCCTTGTTGGTGTAAACCAGATAGCCGGATCCGTTTGAGGCCGGCAGGTAATGCGGCGATGTGCCTCCTGGGACAAGCGTCTTCCGGTGTCCATCCGCCAAGACGACTACTTCAATAGTTGCTTTATCGGCGGAGAGTGTGGCGTAGGAAACAAATAACACCGCTTTTCCCCCCGGCAGGACTTGTGGGAATGCCGCGGCAAATTCTCCCTTGCCCAATTCCGTCATTTTCTTGGGGGCGCCGCTCAACGGTATGCGAATCAGGTCTGTGGAGCCGGCGGTGATGATGCTTCCGTCCTCGTTCCAACTTGCCCCGGCGAATGGCACGGCCGTCAGCGGCTCCACGGCGCCGCCTTGCACCGATATCTTGTTGAATTCGCCACCGGCGGAGAATCCGATCCACTGTCCGTCCGGCGAAAAGATCGGAGCATTCGCTCCGTCTGTGCCGGGCAGTTCCACAGCCTTCGATTGGTCCAGCCGCCGCGTGAAAAGGCGTGTTGGACCGGCGGAAGAGCTGGCCACATACGCGAGGCGCGTCCCATCCGGAGAGAGGACCACGCTGCTCAGCGGGCTGTTCTCCGGAGAAGGCAGGGAAATCTCCGGACCGAGGTCGACATCCAGCCGGACCAGCGGCTTCTCAGTCGGCTGTTTGGAGCGCCACAGCTCCCACCGCGAAGCGACTGCAATCACAGCCAGCACCGCGACCGCAATCCAGCCCACGATGCCGAACCGCGAACGCTTGGGAGCGACACCTGCCGGCTCACCACTTTTCCCGGCATTCGCAATGGCAATGCGGGCCTCACCGATCCATTGCAGCCGATTCTTCATGTCGCGGTCTAAACAGCGCTGGAGCAAATTGCGAATCGCGGCCGGCGTCGCGGAAGGCAGTTTGCCAAAATCGATCTCGCCTTTGATCACGTCCGCTAATATCTGGGAGACGGTCTCACCCGTGAACAGGCGTTTCCCCGTCAGCATTTCAAACAGCACCACACCGAACGACCAGATATCCGCGCGCCGGTCCACCGGTTTGCCCATGGCCTGTTCCGGGCTCATGTACCCCGCAGTGCCCATGATTGCGCCCACCTGTGTGGCTCCCATCGTCAGGGTTGGGGAATTAGCTGGATCGGTGGGGCTGGTGACAGCAGGTTGCAGGATCGCCGCCAGCCCGAAGTCGAGCAGCTTCACCGTGCCGTCTGGCCTGATCTTCACGTTCGCGGGCTTCAAATCGCGATGGATGATGCCCTTCTCATGCGCCGCTTCGAGCGCCTCGGCGATCTGTCGCGCGATCTCGCGTGTCTCCTCCAGTGGAATTGCGCCTCGCTGGATGAGGTCGCCCAGCATAGGGCCTTCGACCAGTTCCATCACCAGTGCGCCTTCTTCGGCTCCGTAAATCTGGGCGATGTTGGGATGGTTCAGCGCCGCCAACACTTCGGCCTCGCGCTGAAAGCGCGCCATGCGCGCGCTGTCGCACGCGAATGCCTCAGGCAAAACCTTCACCGCCACTTCGCGTTTCAGCCTGGTGTCTTTGGCGCGGTAGACCTCACCCATGCCGCCGGCACCCAGGGGCGCGAGGATCTCGTAGGGGCCCAGTTTGTCACCCGTGGAGAGCGGCATACCTTAGGATTCAGTCCAGTTTACCTAATCAAACATGTGATTGAGCCTGGTTGGAGCGATAAAGAAGTGATCACTGAACGAAAGACTGCGCGGCGTAACCGAATTTGCTTAGTACTTGGTTTCAGAAGTCCGTCGGCGATCGCTTACTGACGCGCGCGGCTCGCAAGCGCACGTATCGCGCGAAGGTAGCTTACGAGCCGCGACCGTGAGGGAGCGTTGCCACCACCCCGCTAAAGCAGTCAAGATCGCTTGCTGACGCGCGCGGCTCGTAAGCACGCGCATTCCCCGAACGTATTGGGGTAATTTACAAGCTACGACCGTGAGGGAGTGTTCTTGCCAAAATACGAGCCCGTATTTCTGAAACGGTGTACTTAGTACTTGGTTTCAGAAGTCCGCCGGCGTATTGCGAGATCGCTTGCTGACGCGCGCGGCTCGCAAGCGCACGTATCGCGCGAAGGTAGCTTACGAGCCGCGACCGTGAGGGAGCGTTGCCACCACCCCGCTAAAGCAGTCAAGATCGCTTGCTGACGCGCGCGGCTCGCAAGCGCACGATTGCGCGAAGGTAGCTTACGAGCCGCGACCGTGAGGGAGCGTTGCCACCACCCCGCTAAAGCAGTCAAGATCGCTTGCTGACGCGCGCGGCTCGCAAGCGCACGATTGCGCGAACGTATTTGGGTGAATTACAAGCTACGACCGTGAGGGAGTGTTCTTGCCAAAATACGAGCCCGTATTTCTGAAACGGTGTACTTAGCTTGCCGCTTGGGGTGCCCACCTGATCGCCCCTGCGACATCTCTGGCGTCAGAAACCTCGGATCGGCGCGGCAAAAGCCTCCCTCGATCGAGTTCCGGGGAACGCTATCATCGAAGTTGGTACTCCTGCAGAACGTATCCAAGCTCTATCGCCTCTACCGCCGCCCGTCCGACCGCCTGCGGGAACTGCTGCCGGGCAGCGAGCCGCGGCACACCGACTTTTGGGCACTGCGCGAGATCAGCTTCTCCGTCGAAAAGGGCGAGACTCTGAGCCTGGTCGGCCCCAACGGCTGCGGCAAGAGCACGCTCCTGCAGATTGTGGCGGGGATCCTGCAGCCCACGGCGGGGCGTGTAGTCACCCGCGGACGAATCGCCGCGCTGCTCGAATTGGGCGCGGGCTTCAATCCCGAATTCAGCGGGCGGGAGAATGTCTATCTCAACGGCGAAATCATGGGCCTGAGCCGCCAGGATATCGCCAAAGCACTGCCCTCCATCGAAGCCTTTGCGGAGATCGGCGAGTTCATCGAACGTCCCGTGAAAGAATACTCCAGCGGCATGTATGTGCGACTCGCATTTTCGACAGCGATTCATGTTGACCCCGAGATTCTGATCGTCGACGAGGCACTGGCCGTGGGCGATGCCGTCTTCGCCAACCGCTGCGTCCGCAAATTCCAGGAACTCCGCGAGCGCAAGATCACCGTCCTGTTCGTGTCGCACGATCTCGGCCTGGTGAAGCAGCTTTCCGACCGCGCGATCCTGCTGCTCCACGGCCGCATCGAAGCCCAGGGCCAACCCAAAGACGTGATCAATCGCTACATCGGGCTGGTACTGGAGCGGCAGGAACCGCAGACCAAGAAGGAGGAGCGCATCCGCGGCAGCTTTCGCCATGGCGACGGCGCCAGCGAGATTCTGGGTGTCCAGATTCTGAATGCGAACGGCGAAGCAGTCGCGCTGGTGTCGAGCGGCGAGTCCGTCACGGTGCGTGTCCGCTGCCGCTTCTCCCAGGCGAAGTCCGACCCCATGGTGGGCATCCTGATCCGCACGCGCATCGGCATGGATGTCTACGGGACGAATACCGCGATCGAGCAGGCCGATCTCGGCGATTTTGAGGCGGGCGACGAACTGGAGGTCGACTTCCACATCGAGTGCTGGCTCACACCCCAGACCTACACGTTGACTGTGGCCACCCAGAATGCCGACGGCACCAGCCACGACTGGCTGGACGATGCCATCGCCTTCGATGTCGTCGACGCGCGCGTGGGCGCCGGCGTGGCAAACTTGAGAGCACAGGTGGAATGGCGCGTCTCACGGTGAAGGTGCATCCGCGAGCCAAACGGTCCGCGGTGGCCGGGCGTTTGGGAGACGCCTGGAAACTCGATCTCGCGGCGCCGCCAGTGGACGGCAAGGCCAATGAAGAGTGCATCCGCTTCTTCGCCGAGTTGGCTCGAGTACCGCGGTCGCGCGTCACTATCGTAAAAGGCGCCACCAGCCGGACCAAGGTCATCGAGATTGAAGGCGTGGAGGCAGACCGGCTGGTGCAGTTGTTGGAGGGTGAATGAACGCGCGCAATCTCATTCTGAAGATTCACCTGTATTTGGGCCTGCTGGCGGGACTCTTTCTCGTCGTGCTGGGGCTCACCGGCAGCATCATCGCATTCGAAGGCGATATCGATCATTGGCTGCATCGCGGCCGCTGGTATGTAGCGGTGGGCGCCGACGCGCTGCCGGAGGGCGAGATCATTGCGCGCGTGGAGCGCCAGGTCGGGATGGCCCGCGTCGTTTCAGTGCAGTTCCTGCCGCAGGCAAATCTGGCGCAGTCGATGCAACTGAACGACCGCTCAGTGGTTACGGTAAATCCTTACGATGGCTCGGTGCTCAGCCGTATGATGGTGCCCACCCGGACGCAGAGACTGCTGGGCTCGATCCACCAGCTCCACCTGCGTCTGGCCACCGACGGACGCGCGGCAATCGCTCCCGCCGGCAAGATCCTCGTCAGCTATGCCGGGTTGGTTCTCTGTCTGCTGGTGCCCACCGGATTGCTTCTGTGGTGGCGCACCAAGCGGGCTTCGGTCAAATGGGCAGGATCCTGGTTCCGCCGCTGCTTCGACCTGCATCGCGCCATCGGCATCTATGCGGGACTGTTTCTGTGGATCTCCGCATTCACCGGCGTGCTCATCGGGTTCGAATCCGGAGAGAAGGCGATCTACGCGTTGACGCACTCATCGCGGCCGAACTTCGCGCGTCCGCCGCAAGCCACACCCGTCGCGGATGCGATTCCGATCGGAGTGGACCGCGCAATGGAGATTGCCCACCAGACCATGCCCACCGCCTTCCTCGACGGGCTCTCTTTGCCGGCCAATCCCAAAGGCGCGTTCACCCTGGTGATGCGAGTGCCCGAAGAGACGTCCGGCAGCGCCCACAGCAGTGTAACCGTGGAACCCTACACCGGAAAGGTGCTCCAGGTCCACGACTTCCTGACCGACTCCCAGGGATACCGCTGGATTCGCTACAACCGCTCCATCCACACCGGCGACATCTGGGGGCTGCCCGGCCACATGCTGATGTCTCTTTCGAGCTTGCTGCTGGTGGCGATGGTAGCGACGGGCTTGGTGATCTGGTGGAAGAAACTCGCGGTGTGAGCTATTTGCTGCTCATGGCTGCCACGCGCCCGCCGGGACCCACCGCCCAGCCCGCGCTGCCCGCGAAGCTGATGGCGTTATACGCACCATTGTCAAACAACTGCCAGGTGGCGCCTCCATCCGTGGAGATGTCGGAACCGGAAGTACCCGTCGCGATCCACATCTTTTTCTCGGGAAGGTACAGCACCGCCGAGCGGAATCCTTTTGGATGGCCCGACGGCTCGGTCCACGTCTTGCCGCCATCGGAAGTGATGGCCACATTCTTCTCAGCGATCTCGGGCTTGGCGTAGTCGCCGCCGACCGCCACGCCGTGAAGCGAATCGGAGAACGCCAGAGAAAACACGCCCGCCGAGGGTCCATCGTTGCGTATCGGCGTAATGGCGACCGTCCAGGTAGCGCCGCTATCCGGAGAATGAAAGACGCGCGCGGCGCCGGGACCGCCCGTGGCGAACCACACCTCCTTGTCCCCCATGGTGACGATGCAGGTGCCGCTGGCGGCAAACGCGCCCTCGTTGGGCAGTGAAGGGGGCGTGGGACGCCGTTCCCAATGCGCCCCTCCATCCCCTGTCGTGAAGATGACGAAGTGGCCGTCCACCGGATCTCCCACCAGGATGCCGTGATTGGCGTCCCAAAACGCCATCGCGTCGAAGAAGCCCTTGGCGTCGGGATTGGTGAATTGCAGCGTCCAATTCGCTCCGCCATCCACGGTCTTGTAGATGCGCGATTTGTCTCCTGGTCCGATGCTCAGCAGGTAGACGCGCTGCTCGTCCACTGCCTGGATGTCGCGGAAGTCCAGAGTCTCCGCGCCGGGAACGTGGTTGACCAGCCAGGTCGTGCCGCCATCGGTAGTCTTCAGCCAGGTGCCGCCCGTGCCGCTGGCCCACGCGGTCCGCGCGTTCACCGCACTGATGCCGCGCAGCGAGGCTCTGCTGGCGACGGGCTGGCTGACCCAGGATTGAGCGCACGCAGCGGTGGACAGGAGGAATAGGGAGAGCAGCTTCATCAGTTTCCCCAGTATATCCGGGTCTTGTAATGCGCCCAAAAACTCGACGCGCCACGAGTGGGCGACTGTTTGAACGCATTCACAAGGTCGATGAAGCGATCCTGGTCCACGCCTTTCATCGCTTCGACTTCCAGGGGCGGTTGAGGCCAGCCCGCGGGGGCTTAATCCTCCCGGCCGCCGGATCGTCGGAAGTAGCTCCGCACTAACTGCTGAGCTACGTTCTCACCAAGTTGACTTCCGACTTCCAGCGAATGATGGTAGTGAAAGCCGGCGTAAATGCGGGCCCAAAAGACCTCGTCCAAAAGGTCGCGGGTGTCTTGAAAATCGTGCTCGTGCACGCCATCGGTAAATGCCTTGCTGTCCGTTTGCACATGCACCCGGGTGGTCCCGAAGAAACTGGCGATCAACGTCGAAACCGCTCCGGTCACGCAACCGTGAGCGGCGGGATACTCGGGATGAGCCGGCGTAGTGCCCAGTGGAAGCCAACTCGGATCCGATGGCAAATCCGCGAACAGTCCGCCTGCCTGAATGGCAGTTACGGGCCGCCAGAAACCGTACTTGTATTTCGCGTTGAAGCACCCGATCCCGGCGTCCGCATACCCGGTCCAGAGCATCGCCATGAGCCTTGCGGAATCGGCCGTCCCGAGATTGTTGTTGTTGACCAGGTAGGTGAAAGCCCGCGCGTATTGTTGTCCGGTATGTTCGGTCCAGAAGATTCCGATCTCGGCTTCTGCGGAGGAACGCGTGTTGCTGGTGGCTCCGCCGTAGTAGCGCGTGAGGTTGTAGTCTCGTTTCCAGGTCTCGCTGGAAAGGGAGGGCGGCGGGTCCGGCAGAAGGTCGTCGGGGGCTTTCATCGTAAACGGCCGCATCTGGCCTAACCACGGAGTCACCGGAGCGGCAAAGGCCGGAGGCGTCGGAATCCACGCGCCGGGACCTGACCCGGCCGTGTACGGAATGTTGGCCTCCAGCCCGTCGCCTAAGCGGGCAGCGATCACCGCCTGCGCGGCCGCCTCACCCACAGCAACACCCTCGGTTTTAGCCCCCGAGTCGGCTGTGATGGCCGCTAACGCCGTGGAATACTGACTGTCCAGTGCGCTCTGTTGCGCCGGAAAGTAATTCACCAGCACGCGATGGGCGGCGGTCACGACGGCGGCGTCGACGGATGCATCCGATGGTCCCGCGCTCCGGTAATAGAAGGGCCGATACTGGCCCGTGATCGCGTTCACCGCATCATATTCGGCGAGGCTCACATAGGCGAACCAGACTGCGGAAGCGGCTGGGGATTTTCCGCCGTTCACAACGATGGATGTTGAGGCAATCGCGTTCCAATCCGTGACCACGTTCGCGGCGTGAATGGGTAACGCGAGAACAACTGAAACCGCGAACCTAGTCCATCGCGCTTTTCGTAGGCTGCCAAGACAATCTCTGCTCGTTTCCATTGATTTTCTCCCTCCTCGGGATGGGCGGCGTTCCTCTAAAGTCAGTCGGGAACAGGTCTGTCTGGACCCCGCCGATTCGGTCTATGATGTGCTTGCCGGGTGGTCAAAGAAAGTCGAGATGGGTAGGAAGCGTGTTTCATACACTTGCAACCCTCTGAAAACCGGATGTATGCTCTAACGAATGTCTGTGACCGTATCCGCGTCAGTCGCTGCACGGCGGCAACTGGAACGGGTTCTGGCGAGTCACTGTTTCTCGCGGAACGAACGTCTGTCCCGGTTCCTCCGTTTCATCGTCGACCGGCGGCTGGAAGGCAGAGATAGCGAGATCAAGGAGTCAGTTCTGGCCGTGGAGGTCTTCGGGCGCGCGCCGGATCACGACCCCAAGCTGGACTCGATCGTCCGGACGGAGGCCGCCAGGCTGCGTGCCCGGCTCTACGAGTACTACCGTGGCCCCGGAAAGAACGACGCCCTGGTCATCGAGATGCCCAGGGGCAGCTACATTCCGGAGTTTCGATTTCTGGAACCGGAAACGTTCGTTTGGGAAGGCACGCACCCGGCCTGCGGCACGGCCCACGCTGGCGCGGGGACTGAGGAAGCCGCAGCGAACATTTTTGTCGGCCGCCAGAGAGAGGCCGGCCGCCTGTTCGAACACTTTCAACGGATGCTCGGCGGTTCGGGCAAGCTAGTATTTCTGACGGGAGAAGCCGGCATCGGGAAATCCGCTCTGGCCGAGGAATTCATGCGCGCGGCGCAGCGGTGGCGGCCGGGGTTGTTGCCGGCCAGGGGCCGCGCGGTGGAGCAATACGGCGCTGGAGAAGCGTATCTCCCCTTTCTCGATGCGCTCTCCGGCCTGCTGCGAGATGGCGGAGACACGGCGCGCCTGACGTTGCGCGCGCATGCGCCCACCTGGTGTTTGCAGCTTCCGGTTTTCAGCTCCACCAGCGAACTGGAGCAGTTGCGCCGGGAAACGGCAGGTGCCACCAAGGACCGCATGCTGCGAGAAATGGGCGACGCCCTGGGCGCGCTGGCTGAGTCGGCGCCGCTCATTCTGCTGCTGGAGGATCTGCATTGGGCTGATCCCTCCACCATCGATCTGCTCCGCCATCTGTGCCACCGGATCGCCGCTCAGCGAGTACTGCTGCTGGCCACCTTCCGCCCCGAAGACCTTGAGATTGCCCACCACCCACTCAAGAACTGCAAGGTCGAAATGCAGGCCCACCAGGAGTGCGACGAGATCGTGCTGGGCGCGCTGAACGCGGAGGAGATCGGCAATCTGCTGGACAGACGCTTCCACCCCAACCAATTCCCGGGCGAACTGGCGGGCGTGATCCGCCAGCGAACCGACGGCCAGCCGCTCTTCACGGTGAGTCTTCTCGAGTTCCTGGCGATCCACGGCGATATCGCCAATACCAATTCCCACTGGAGACTGGCGCGGCCTTTGGACACCCTGGACCTGAAGATCCCCGATAGCGTCCGGGCCATGATCCGCAAGAAGATCGAGGCGCTCGATCCCTCCAGCCGCCGCGCCCTGCAATATGCCAGCGTGGAGGGTGAGGAGTTTCTTTCCACGGTGCTCGCCAAATTGCTCGACAGCGACCATTTGCAGGTGGAGGAGCAACTCGCAAATG